>Ga0194062_1000319_pt1 | contig 19956 bp, 21 predicted proteins | sample SepL2225m_MetaG_FD_155481 | JGI IMG/M metagenome (GOLD analysis project Ga0194062, IMG submission 155481) | Anoxic zone freshwater microbial communities from boreal shield lake in IISD Experimental Lakes Area, Ontario, Canada - Sep2016-L224-25m | ecosystem: Environmental > Aquatic > Freshwater >... | reverse complement strand
GGTTATATTAATTGATCATGATTATACGACCATTTACAATTATTATACGACAATTAATGTCGTATATATTACGTTAGATCACATGAGACTTAATCCAGACTGCGGGACACTTCCTTGGCTAGCGGCAACCCTTACAATCCTCGGGGCTGCTGGCCGCATCTTTCTTCCTACAAAACCTATTTGGTTGAATTACATTTTCTTTAGCGTAGTTGCGACGTTGGCGCTGATAATTGCCTACTTTAGCTGGAAATGTCATGTAGAACGTCAATTACCTCCACCGCACATACGCAAACTATTAATGCATCTTGCGAAGAAAAAGGGCTTCTCAGGAACAGTAGCTCAGTTTAATAAAGAAGCCCAGCAACTACTCTATGAACAGAAGTTCTCTCAACACATTCGAGAATCAACCGACTACTATTCTTTACTGATTGCAAACGATTACATCAAGATTGTCGGCGCATCTAAAATCGGACAACCTGACTCTGGACTGTACATCGCCATAACGGATAGAACACAAAAGCTAGTCAAAATTTTTGGGCAGAGCGGTGATGCATAGAAGTCAATCTAACCCATCATTCAAGCGGGACGCCTGACGGCGCCCCTTAATTCAAACGTTGGGCGGCTTAGTGCTTATTTAATAATTGAGGTATTATGTTAAAAATTTTTCTGAGCTATGCTCACGAAGATTACAATTATGCTAAGAGACTCTATGATTTTTTTAATGCTATACCTGCGGTTGATGTTTGGTTCGATAAAGAATGCATTTTACCTGGACAGAAGTGGGAATTAGAAATTAGGAAAGCTATTCGTGCCTCTCGTTTTTTTCTATTACTTCTTTCAAAGCGTTCCACAGAAAAAAAAGGTTTTTATCAGCGTGAGATAAGAGAAGCATTGAAGGTGTTGGAGGAATTTCCAGACAATGAAATTTTTTTAGTACCTGTTCGGTTAGATGACTGTGAGCCTCATTTCGAACAATTGAGAGCTTTACAATACATCGATTTGTTACCAGACTGGAACAATGGTATCCATAGAATTGAGAGATTGTTCCAAACTCATCGCCGCTCAGAATCTACGTCTAATAACCCAGCAATAATAAGATTTAAGACACATCAGGCATGTTTCATTTCCAATCCATCCATTTGCTATTTTCTCACCATTACTAACTTATGGGATCGCCCAATAGAACTAACGCATTTATGGTATGAAGATATAAATTATCATATTCCTGTGCGACCTGATTCTCGCATGCTTCCTAAACGTCTTGATGTTAATGAAATATGGGAGTCATGGCTACCTATAAGCAATATGCCAGATCAATTTAGTCATAATGCCTACGACTATTTTAGAGTTCGCATATCAACAGGTGAGGTCTTTGTATCTTCTAAAGAAGATACCGTTCCGCCCTTTGGGTCTGTCCCTGGCGGAGGTATATTTACTTCTGATATTGCAGCAATTGATAAATTGAGTAATGGACAAAAAGGCGGTTAAAAAGTGACTTAGGGCGTAATAGCTGCTTACCTCATATTGCGTTGGACGGGGTAAATCAAAAGAGCAAAAGCCACTCTTTTCTAGTTCGCCGCCCAACCCGGAGATAACTGGAGATAACTGGGTCAGAGTAAAGTTATATTTAAGTTTACTCTGACCCAGTTAACCCAATGATAACAGATTTTATGGAGAGTAAATAGCCTCACTGAAGTCTAACGTAACTCCAGTTGTATAGTTTGCAAACACACCAATATTCATTGCCATAAAGCGGCCTGTCGCGACCGACCGAAATTGGTACCTTTCAGCAGATCAACCTAGGAAATATCCATAGTTTCATACCCTTATCAACCATCAAAAATAAATTCCAAACCTTTCTCTAACAAACAAATCTTATTTCTTCCCATAGCGCAATGACTGCGCCTACCTGCCTGTTAGGTGATTTACTAAATTCAGGACAGGGTTGTCCACAAACTCTTTACTATCGAAGCAAACGAATAGGAAACGTAACGAACACAATTAGTTACGTTACGTAAGTAGTTAGAAACGTAACGATCACAATTATTTACGTAACGTAAGCAGTTAGAAACGTAACGATCACAATTATTTACGTAACGTAAGTAATTAGAAACGTAACGATCACAATTATTTATGTAACGTAAGTAGTTAGAAACGTAACGATCATTATTATTTACGTAACGTAAGCAGTTAGAAACGTAACGATCACAATTATTTACGTAACGTAAGCAGTTAGAAACGTAACGATCACTATTGCTTACGTAACGGAAGCAATAAGAAAAAGGCATGAAATAGTATGTTGCTGGTAAAATGGCTCATCATCCAATAAACACGATTAATTATAACAATGACCACACAACCCACTAAAGACCTTGAGACATTCCCTAACCCACAACCCGAACGTGATTACACCATACGTATCGATATCCCAGAGTTTACCTGTTTGTGCCCCAAAACCGGACAACCTGACTTTGCAACCATTCAAATAGAATACGTGCCTAACGAACTGTGTGTGGAATTAAAAGGCCTCAAATTATATATGTGGTCATTCCGTGATCAAGGTGCGTTTCATGAAGCAGTGACCAATGAAATGCTTAATGATATTGTTAAAGCCATACAACCTAATTTTATGCGCATCCGCGCAGAATTTAATGTCCGTGGCGGTATCTATACGACGGTTGTCGTAGAACATAGAAATAGTGCTTGGCAAGCACCTGAATTAGTGACTTTACCTTAAGCTTTTTGTAAAGACCTAGCCCCATGACAATTAAAGACGCATTAACAACACTACCCCAATACCTTTTGCCTCATCATGCCTTATCGACGTTGATGAGTAAACTGACTCATTGCGAAAATAAGACCTGGAAGAACCTGTTTATCAAACAGATTATTGCTCATTATGGGGTCAACATGTCTGAAGCGCTTGAGCAAGATATCAATGCCTTTACCAGCTTTAATCACTTCTTTACCCGTGAACTCAGAGCAGGAGTCCGACCTTTAACAACCGAACCCCAAGCTATCGCCAGTCCTGCGGATGGAGCAGTGAGCCAAGCCGGTGCTATTACGGAAGGTTCTATTTTTCAGGCCAAAGGAAAAAGCTTTACGGTAACGGATTTATTGGGGGGTAGTGCAGAACGGGCAGCCCCGTTTAATCATGGCGTGTTTACGACTATTTATCTTTCCCCGAAAGATTACCATCGCTTACACATGCCGTTGACAGGCACCCTAAGAGAAATGGTGCATGTGCCGGGTCGCTTATTCAGTGTTAATAGTGCTACCACGCGCTCTGTCCCCGGTTTATTTGCCCGTAATGAACGTGTTGTGGCTATTTTTGATACTGAGATAGGGCCAATGGCTTTAGTATTGGTCGGTGCTATCTTTGTATCCAGCATTGAAACGGTATGGCATGGTGTCGTTACCCCGCCCACCATTAGCTCAGTCAGAAGCTGGCAGTATCAAGAGAATGCACCCACGTTAAAGATAGGTGAAGAAATGGGCCGCTTTAATATGGGCTCGACTATTATTGTTTTATTGGGACAAGATAAAGCAAAATGGAATGATGACTTTAGTGCAGATAAAGTCATTAAAATGGGTGAATCTATTGGGTCTATACTCGTTTAACTAAACGAACAGGTAGCCTCGATGAATCGTAGAGGAATCGAGGAAATAACATCCAAGTAAATCCTCGATTCCATTTTTCTGCATCGAGGCTACGCAACTGCGGGTACATTAGGGACAGGTCGCGACCTGTCCCTGCGTTGTCTAAATCACAATCCGTTAATGATTGCCGCTTTCTCAACTATAGATCAATTTACCTGCTTGCAGGGTATGCGTTACTCTACCCTTAAAAGTCTGCCCCCAAAATGGCGTATTGACGCCTCGACTTTTCCAGTTTTCCGCATTGACCTGCCATTCTAACTCAGGATCAAATACGCAAATATCGGCGTTAAAACCAACCGTTAAAGCACCACTATCAATGCGTAATACCCTGGCTGGATTAGCCGTTAATGAAGCGATACCTTGTTCAAGTGAAACAACGCCTTCTGCAACTAATTTAAGCATTAAGGGTAACAATGTTTCTAAGGATGAGATGCCTGGCTCTGTTTCTGGGAATGCACCTAATTTAGCATCAATATCATGGGGCTGATGATCAGAACAAATGCTATTAATAGTGCCAATTGCCAAGCCTTGTCTCATATAACGCTTATCTTCTTCGGTCCGTAGCGGAGGCAATACATGATAATTACTATCAAACGGGATAATATCATTTTCTGTTAAGTGCAGTTGATGCGCAGCCACATCTGCACTCACTTGCAAGCCATATTTCTTGGCTTGATGAATTTTAATTACCGAGCGCCGACAACTTAATTGCCCAAAATGTACGCGACAACCCGTTAATTCAACTAATTCTAAACATTGAGCTAAAGCAATAGTTTCTGCTGCTTCTGGAATACTAGGCAGACCATAACGTGTTGCAAAAGCGCCTTCGTGTGCACAACCATTGTTCCCTAGCCAGTAATCATTAGGTCGAAACATAAATAATAAGTCATGACTTACGGCATATTCCATAGCCCGTCTTAATATCAATAAGTTTCTAACTGGATGGTTTGCATTACCAACCGCAATACACCCCGCTTGTTTAAGCGTTAACATCGAACTGAGTTCAGTACCTTCGAGTTTACGAGTCAATGCAGCAATCGGATATATTTGCGGATAATCGGCTTTTTTTGCCAGTTCTTTAATCAACTCTGCAACTGCAGGTGTATCGATAACCGGACTTGTATCTGGCTGTAAACATAAGGTTGTAATACCCGCACTGGCTGCAGCGACCGTTTCGCTTTTAAAGGTGGCTTTACGACTGTGCCCAGGCTCACGTAAGCGAGTACTTAAATCGATAAAGCCGGGACAAACAATCTTATTTTGTGCATCAATAATGACATTAGGCTTGAAACCAGCGGGTTCACTGGTTACCGAAACGATCTTACCTTCAGCTATATAAAGGGGAGCAATACTATTAAGCTTATTGACTGGATCAATGAGTTGACCGTTTTTTATCAGTATTTGAGTCATTACATTACTCCCTGCTTCTGCATTGCCATTGCCATAATCGCCATACGAATAGCAATCCCATTACTGACTTGCTTAAGTATCACTGATTGTGGACCATCGGCAACTTTTGATTCAATTTCTACACCACGATTAATAGGCCCTGGATGCATAACAATCGCATCAGGCTTAGCGATTTTTAACTTGTCTTCAGTCAAGCCAAAACATTTAAAATATTCACTTTCGCTAGGTAACAATGCCGAGGTCATCCGTTCTTTCTGTAAACGAAGCATGATCACTACATCAACATCTTTAAGCCCCGCATTTAAATCATGAGACACACTCACACCCAAGCTTTCAACATGGGCCGGCAATAGTGTTTTAGGCGCTATTACCCTTACCTCAGGCACACCCAGCGTGTTTAATGCTTGAATCTGTGATCTCGCGACTCTGGAGTGTAAAATATCGCCAATGATAGCTACCCGTAAATTAGAGAAATCTTTCTTTATTTGCCGAATAGTAAACATATCCAGCATTGCTTGAGTCGGATGGGCGTGTTGGCCATCGCCCGCATTAATAACACTAATATGCGGTGCTGTTTGTTGCGCAATAAAGTGCGCCGCGCCACTAATCGCATGCCGCACCACAAACATATCCACAAACATGGCTTCTAGATTGCGTATGGTATCCAATAGACTCTCACCCTTTGAGGTGGATGACGTCGCAATACTCATGCTCAATACATCAGCAGACAACCGTTTAGCCGCTAACTCAAAAGTCGTTCGAGTTCGGGTGCTATTTTCGAAAAAAAGATTAACAATCGTTTTACCCCGCAATAAAGGGACTTTCTTGATTTGTTGATCGGTCATTCCAACAAAAGACTCCGCTACATCAAGAATTTCTGTCAGTAATTCTTTTGGCAAACCTTCAATGCTCAAAAAGTGCTTTAGTTTGCCTTCTGAATTTAATTGGAGATTATGATTCATAATTATGCTGCCACATTAACTGTTTGGATCTCAATCGCTAAAGGGGTTGGGCCTGTTAGCTTTATCCGCTGCCCTTTATTTAAGGTGATACTTGCCCCAACACAATCGGGACTTAAGGGAATTTCTCGCCCATCCCGCTCTATCAATACACCTAAAACCACCTGATTTGGACGGCCATAATCAAAAATCTCGTTTAAAGCAGCACGAACAGTTCTGCCTGTATAAAACACATCGTCTATTAAAATAATATCCCGCCCATCAACTTGAGCCGGTAACTGACTGGGTCTTACATTAGGATTAACTCCAATTTGTGAAAAATCATCACGATAGAAAGTAATATCCAGTAAACCCAAAGGCTCTGTAATTTGTAAGCGCTGATGGATTTGTTCGGCTACCCAAACTCCCCCGGTACGAACCCCTATCATCAATGGATTAACTAGATGCCTTTCTATGATGGTCTTTTTCAATTCAGCTTCTAATTTATCCAGTAAATCAGCAATATCAAGCATTGACTATTCCTTCTTATGTTCATTCAACCAGGATTGCAAAATAAGTTGAGCGGCTAACTGATCTTGCACTTCCCAGAGTTTAGTGGCGTTAACGCTCACCTCGTCAAACAGCATTTGTTTCGCTTCAAACGTTGTCAATGCTTCATCCTGTTGATAAACGGGAAGTTGATAACGACCGTTTAATTGGTGGCAAAATTTTATCATACGCGGCGTTACAGGATTATCAGAACCATCAGCTTGTCTGGAAATACCCACGACTAAGCCACAAGGTCGCCACTCCTGTATTAATTGACTGATGATTTGCCAATCAGGACTCTGATTAATCGACCGAATCGTTTGCAAAGGACTGGCTGAGCCGGTGATCGTTTGACCCACCGCAACGCCTATTTTTTTATAACCAAAATCAAAACCTAAGTAGGTATCTGCACTGGTTTTTGTCAATAATGGATCTAGCATTATTTAAATCAACTTTTTAGAACGACAAACTTGCATTAGCAATGTCCTGCTTGTGTTGTTAACTGATTAATATTAACACCTATTTGTTGTGCTGCACCTTGCCAACGTTTATCAATAGGCGTATCAAATAAAACGTTTTTACTGAAGGGCGTATTGAGCCAGGTATTGGCTAATATTTCTTGTTCCAACTGACCCTCACCCCAACCCGCATAACCCAAAGCAATAAAATATTGCTTTGGTCCTTTGTCAACAGCAATCGCCTCAATAATATCTCTGGAGGTCGTTAATGACACTGAATCAGAAACCGGCATAGTGACGTCCCATTTTCCTTCGGTTGTATGCAAAACAAAACCATGTTCCTGCTGTACAGGTCCACCCGCAAAAACAGTCATTTCTGATGCATTTGAAGATGTCACAGGTATCTTCATTTGCATAAAGATCTCTCCTAACTTCATTTGGGTAGGCCGATTAATTACAATACCCAAGGCACCTTCTTTATTATGTTGACACAAATAGGTGACCGTATGAAAAAAATTAGGATCAGCCAAGGTCGGCATTGCTATGATAAATTGATTATTTAAGTAAGTAGCTTGATTCATGATTTTTAATAAAAAAGTTAGGGTGATTTAAGCAACTATTCATTGTGTAACCAGGCCAGATTCGTCTGAAAACTTCCAAACACGGGTTATGACCAAAACATCAACCTCTTTACGTAAATCTAAAGGTAATGGCGGAAAGGGTGCGCTCATGCGAACAATTTTTTTTGCAGCTTCATCCAGTTCAGGGTTGCCTGAAGATTTATTAATACGAATACTATAAACACTCCCATCGGCATTAATACCCACATCCATCGTTAATGTTCCTGAAAAGTTTTTCTTGGAGGCCGCCTCAGGATAATTAAGATTTCCAGTTCGCTCTACTTTATTTTCCCAATCCTTCATATATTGGGCCGCTACATATTTATGGGTGCTCACTGAATTAATAAATTTAATTTTAGTTTGTTCAGCGCTGGGTTGACTCTGTCTAATTTCAGAGCCTAATTGCATGAGCTGTTGCTGCAATGATTCGGCAGTTAATTTTGGAGCTGTTTGTGATTTACTCACTTCTGTACTTAACACATTTGATTTTTTGACTTCTTGCTGAGAAATGATCTTTTTATCTATATTAGATTTACTCTTTTCCACAGTAGGCATTACTGGCGCCGATGCCTCTGGCTCGGGCTTTTTAACTTCTTTACCAGCACCAAGATGATTTTCTTGGGCTAAAAAATCAGCTTTTTCTGGGACATTATTTTCAAATGCGTTAACTAACGTGATATCGATTGGTTTATTAATCTGATCAAGCTGAATGGGTGACATTTTAATGCCTAGCAACAAAGCTAAATGTACAATTAGTGCTACCAACAAAGCAACCAATAAAGAATTATATTTCTGAGGCAAAGTAGTAGATGGAACGAACATCACCTGCATACACATCTTATTGAAGTTTCTTTTCAATATGATCCATCAATAGACCGGCTATATTTAAACCAAATTGCTTATCCAGTTCTTGCACGCAAGTTGGACTCGTGACATTAATTTCAGTCAACTTATCACCAATAACATCTAAACCAACAAATACCAATCCTTTTTCGCGGAGTGTTGGACCTACCTGACGTGTAATCCACCAATCCTGTTCTGTCAATGGTCGACCCTCTGCGCGTCCGCCAGCTGCTAAATTACCACGTGACTCACCGTCCGCAGGAATACGGGCTAAAGCATAAGGAACGGCCTCCCCATTAATCATTAAAATACGCTTATCACCGTCTTTTATTTCAGGTATGTATTTTTGAGCCATCACGTAACGAGTTTTATACTGAGTCATCGTTTCCAATATAACACTCAGATTAGGATCACCTTTACGTATATGAAAAATAGAGGTGCCGCCCATACCATCTAGGGGCTTTAAGATAATCTCCCCTTGCTCCAGTAAGAAACTCCTGATTCTGGAAGGCTCTCTTACCACCAATGTTTCTGCACAACATTGCGAGAACCAGGCGGTAAATAATTTCTCGTTTGCATCTCGCAGCGATTGCGGTTTATTAACGACATAAACCCCCCTATTTTCAGCACGCTCAAGCAAATAAGTCGCATATATATATTCTTGATCAAACGGTGGGTCCTTACGCATCAGAATAACATTTAGTTCATCAAGAGGAATATCTTGCTCACTAATAAACTGATACCACTGCTGGGGGTTTCGTTCCACCGTAACTGTCCTTGTCCTCGCATAAGCTCTACCATTCCTGAGATACAGGTCATTAAGCTCCATGTAATGCAGTTCCCACCCTCTAGCCTGTGCCTCAAGTAACATGGCAAAACTAGTGTCTTTTTTAATATTGATATGATCAATGGAATCCATGACCATTCCGAGTTTGATAGGCATCAGCGTCTCATTTAAATGACTTAAGAAAAGTATATTGTGCCTTATTTTATAGATAGTTATTTACCTTGAAAAGATTTTTTGGTATAAAGATCGGCTAACTTTTAAATTTAGGCACCACCAAGAGGTTAATTATGTCTAGAGTATGTCAAGTAACAGGTAAACAACCCGTTACAGGTAATAACGTATCACACGCAAACAACAGAACCAAAAGACGTTTTCTCCCTAATCTGCAACATCACAGATTTTGGGTAGAAAGTGAAAATCGTTGGGTACGTCTTAGAATTTCAACTAAAGCAATGCGTATCATTGATAAAAATGGCATAGACGCTGTATTAGCGGATCTGCGTAAAAACGGCTCAAAAGTTTAAGGAGATAGAAAATGCGCGATAAAATTAAACTAATTTCTACCGAAGGCACAGGCCACTTTTACACCACTACAAAAAACAAGCGTACCATGCCAGAAAAAATGGAGATCAAAAAATTTGATCCTGTTGTACGTAAACATGTTATTTATAAAGAAGCTAAAATCAAATAGACTTTGATAAACTTCTTGTTGAGTGCTTAAGATGACTACGCCTAGCTTAGGGTAGTCATCTGCAAACGCTTAACGTCAAATTGAGCTAACCCGCCTCACCATTGATTATCACGAGTTTCACGCATTAAATAGACGGCCGTAAAACTAATCAACGCGGCTAATGAAACATAGCCACCGACCCAAGCTAAGCCACCTTCAGAAACCAACCTCTGCGCAATATAAGGCGCAAATGAAGCACCTAGGATTCCTCCTAAGTTATAGGCTGTTCCCGCACCGGTATACCTTAAATGAGCTGGAAATAATTCCGGCAACAAGGCTCCCATAGGCGCAAATATAGCGCCCATTAGAAACAATTCCAGAGATAAGAAAACCGTAATAATCAACGGCGATCCTGTTGTTAGCATAGGCTCTAAAGCAAAACCAGATAACAAGGCCGCACTACAAGCAATAAGTAACACAGGGCGTCGACCATAAATATCTCCCGCCCAAGCTGATAATGGTGTAGCAATCGCCATAAAAATAACCGCCACACACAACATACCAAGATAGTATTGACGCGAGATATTTAGTGTATTTGTGCCATAGCTTAAAGAAAATACCGTTGCAATATAAAACAGTGCATAACAAACAACCATTGCTAAAGCGCCCAATACCAATGGGGCAAGATGATAACTGATTATTTCTTTAATGGGCAGTATTGATCGCTGGCTCTGCTTTAACAGCTTGGCAAATACGGGCGTTTCTACCAAAGCTAAACGGATGTATAAACCAATCACAACCAGTATAGAACTACCCAGAAACGGAATTCGCCACCCCCACTCTTTAAACTCTTGCTCGGATAAAAAGTAAGTCAGTAGCAAAAAACTCCCCGTTGCTAAAAGAAACCCGACCGGTGGCCCTAGTTGCGGAAACATACCGTAAAGTCCTCGCTGACCCTTGGGAGCGTTCTCTGTTGCAAACAATGCGGCGCCACCCCATTCACCCCCTAAACCAATCCCTTGTCCGAATCGACATAAACACAATAATACCGGCGCCCATACGCCAATAACTGCATATCCAGGCAAACAACCAATGAGCGTCGTTGAAATCCCCATCACTAATAATGACGAGACCAAGGTGGTTTTGCGCCCAACCCGATCACCAAAATGGCCAAATAACATGGCCCCCAATGGACGAGTTAAAAACGCAACAGAAAAAGTAAGAAACGCACTCAGCACTTGAGTTGCTGGATTTCCATCAGGAAAAAACACCGGCCCGATCACCATGGCCGCCGCCATCCCATAAATATAAAAATCATAAAACTCAATAGCTGTCCCTATAAAGCTAGCTAAGGCGATATGGATCATGGAAGGACTATTAATGGTAGGCAATTTGAAACCACAGTTTTTTAAATAAAATGACGAGGCACATTGTCTCATTTTTGTTTAAAGAACACACCGTCAACTCACTTTTAAAAAGCCAAACACTTGATATCAAGACCTATTTTTCAGCTTCAAAACCACAAATATTTTATTATTTTAATCTCCTAAACCTTATCATCACAATTCACCATTAAAATATCTTGCAGACTACAAAGGACAAGGTGTAATCTGCACATCGGTTAGGCTATAAAAAGCATTAAAAATGCCTGACGTTACTTAAAAATGCTTCAACTTACGCTTTTTTATCACCCTAACATCAACAAGAATACAGCTTGTATGATGGTCTGTTAAAAGACTGTTAGGGAAATATTAAAATAATAACGCTCTATCACTAAAACCATTAATTAATATAACTAGAAAAATGACTCACTAAAAATAATTTACAAGCCTTTTTTCAGTAATATTTATTGATAGGTAATAATACCTGAGCATTACATAACCCTTAAACACGAGAAGTAAACAATGTCTATTTTTCCAATCGATCTAGGCGCCTATAAGCGTATAACTTTAGATCCTAGCATTAACACATTAACTACCGAACAAAGAGACAGTCTTGAACACAACATCCAACTTTGTCGCGATGCGATTGTATTCTTTACAGCGACTGGAGCTGCCAGAGGCGTTGGTGGACATACCGGCGGCCCTTACGATACAGTACCTGAAGTTATGATTTTGGATGCTTTATTTCGTGGCTCTGCAAATGGATTTGTGCCAATTTTCTTTGATGAAGCGGGTCACCGTGTCGCAACTCAATATTTGATGTCTACTTTAAACGGTGATCTCCCAGCTGAACGCCTGATGGAATATCGAGCGGCTCACTCTCATTTGCCAGGTCACCCTGAATTGGGCTTTACACCAGGCGTTAAATTTAGCTCAGGTCGTTTAGGACACATGTGGCCGTATGTTAACGGTGTCGCCATTGCTAACCCACGTAAAGTTGTTTTTTGCTTGGGCTCTGATGGTTCACAACAAGAAGGTAATGATGCAGAAGCAGCACGCTTAGCGGTAGCTCAAGGCCTTAACGTTAAATTGATTATTGATGACAACGATGTGACGATTGCCGGCCACCCTTCTAAATATTTAACCGGTTGTACTACGGCTAAAACTTTAGCAGGTCAGGGCGTTACCGTCTTAGAAGGTGATGGCGAAGATCTTGATGATCTTTACAAGCGCATTTGCCAAGCAGTCAACACGGATGGCCCTGTTGCTGTTATTAACCATCGTCCTATGTGCCCAGGCATTGTAGGTCTTGAAGGTTCAACACACGGTCATGATGTTATCTCTGTTAAAGTCGCAGTTGAATATTTAGAATCTCGCGGCCAACAAGCAGCCGCTGATCACTTAAAAACAATCAAAGCGCCTAAAAATGATGCGGTGTTCCTGGGTTCAAGTGACAGATGGGATGCTAATCGTAATGTCTTTGGTGACGCGGCTGTTGAAATCTTAGGTCGTTTAAGTGAGGCAGAACGTTACGAAAAAGTTCGCGTTGTTGATAGTGACCTTGAAGGTTCTTGTGGATTATTCAAAATTCACGCGGCTTACCCTGAAGTATTTATCTCATCAGGTATCATGGAGCGAGGCAACTTCTCTGCTGCGGCAGGTTTTGGTATGGAAGCAGGTAAGCAAGGTATATTTGGTACTTTTAGTGCCTTCTTAGAAATGTTACTGTCTGAAATTACCATGGCACGTTTGAACAATTCTAACGTACTGAGCCATTTTTCACATTCTGGTATTGACGACATGGCGGATAACACCTGTCATTTTGGTCTAAACAACATGTTTGCTGATAATGGGTTGAGCGATGGTTATGATACTAACCTTTACTTCCCGGCAGATCCTCTGCAAATGAGAGCCTGTTTAGAAGCTATCTTCTTTAACCCAGGCTTGCGTTTTGTTTTTTCAACTCGCTCTAAAGTACCGACTATTTTAAATACAGACGGTGAAGATTTCTTTGGTGGTAGCTACAAATTTGTTTCCGGTAAAGATGAAGTCATCCGTGAAGGAACAAAAGGTTATATCGTCAGCTTTGGTGAATCTTTATACAGAGCACTGGACGCAGTTGAGCGCCTGAAATTGGAAGGGATTGATGTTGGTCTTATCAACAAACCAACGCTAAACGTAATTGATGAAGACATGCTCGCTAAAATTGGCAAAGCACCATTTGTCTTGGTTGTTGAGTCTTATAACAAAAAGACTGGTTTAGGCAGCCGTTTTGGTTCATGGTTGCTGGAACGTGGCTTGACTCCAAAATATGCACATATTGCAACGCATAAAGAAGGCTGTGGCGGCTTATGGGAGCAATTCCCACATCAAGGTATTGATCCAGCAGGAATCATTGCTAAAGCAAAAGAATTGTTAGGATAATCACCTTAACAAACCAAAAAGGGCGCTCCAGAGCGCCCTTTTTTTATGGCTGTAACTTAATGATTGCCCCAATCGACCCAACCCATTTGAGCGGATACTAATACAATAATGCCAAAAGCAATCCGATACCAGGCAAATACGGTAAAGTCATGGCGACTAATAAAACGGATTAAACCCCGCACCGCAATAAAAGCACTGATAAAAGACACTGTGCCACCTACTGCAAATAATGCTAAATCATCAACACTAAATAAATCCCGATTCTTATAAACATCATAGAAGGTTGCAGCAAACATCGTAGGAATGGCGAGAAAAAAAGAAAACTCAGTGGCAGCACGACGCGATAGTCCAAAAAACAAGCCACCAATAATGGTTGCACCTGAACGTGAAGTGCCAGGAATCATGGCTAGTGCTTGTGCAAAGCCCACTTTCAAAGCATCACGCCAAGTTAAGTCATCCACTGTTTCAGCATGCACCTCGTGCTGACGTCTTTCTGCCCATAGAATTAAAAAACCGCCAATAATAAAAGCAGACGCTACTACAAAAGGATTGAACAAATAAGACTTAATTTGTTTTAAGAACAAAAAACCTAATATCGCAGCCGGCATAAAAGCAATAACTAAATTAACGGCTAAACGTTGTGATAATGGCTCAGATGTTATGCTAACCAAAGTATGAGTCAGTTTTGAACGATACTCCCACACCACCGCTAATATGGCTGCAAACTGAATAGCAATTTCAAATACTTTGCCTTTATCATCGTTAAAGCCCAGTAACTGCCCGACTAAAATTAAATGACCTGTCGATGAAACGGGGAGAAATTCTGTCAACCCCTCGACCAGGCCGAGGATTAAACCGTGTATTAATAAACTAAGATCTAACATATAAAATACTTATCGCTTCATAGAGTCAAAAAATTCAGCATTGGTTTTAAAGTCTTTAAGCTTTCCTATCAAAAATTCTGAAGCTGCGGTTTCATCCATTGGTTGCAGGATTTTACGAAGTATCCATGTTTTTTGTAGTGTATCGGGATCAACAAGATATTCTTCACGACGCGTACCAGAACGATTAATATTAATAGCGGGGTATATTCTCTTCTCAGCAATCTTTCGGTCTAGATGCAATTCCATGTTACCGGTACCTTTAAACTCTTCATAGATTACTTCATCCATTCTTGAACCTGTATCGACTAAAGCCGTTGCTATAATAGTTAAGCTTCCACCCTCTTCAATATTTCTTGCTGCACCGAAAAAGCGTTTAGGCTTTTCTAAAGCATTCGCATCAACACCACCGGTTAAAATCTTACCGGATGATGGCACCACTGTATTATAGGCTCTAGCCAATCGAGTAATAGAGTCTAACAAAATAACCACGTCGTGTTTATGTTCAACCAAACGGCGTGCTTTTTCAATTACCATCTCAGCAACTTGAACGTGGCGGGTTGCAGGCTCATCAAATGTACTTGAAATCACTTCACCCCGGACACAACGCTCCATCTCAGTAACTTCTTCAGGTCGCTCATCAATCAACAAAACGATCAAGTAACATTCAGGATTTTTTTCTGCTATTGCTTGTGCCAAACTCTGCAATATCATCGTTTTACCGGCTTTTGGAGGAGAAACAATTAAGCCTCTCTGTCCTTTACCAATGGGAGCTATTAAATCAATTATTCTGCCGGTGAGGTCTTCACTGGTACCATTTCCTTGTTCCAGTACAAAGCGTTGTTTAGCAAATAAAGGGGTCAGGTTTGAAAAAGTGATTTTGTTTTTGGTATTTTCAGGGGGTTCAAAATTGATCTGATCAACTTTGAGCATTGCAAAATAACGCTCATTATCTTTAGGCGGTCTTATTTTTCCAGTAATAGTATCGCCTGTTTTTAAAGAAAATCGTCTTATTTGACTGGGTGATACATAGATGTCATCGGGGCCGGCCAAATATGAACAGCCCGGTGTACGTAAAAAACCAAAACCATCCTGTAAAATTTCTAGTACACCATCACCAGAAATATCATCACCGGCTTTAGCCTGCTTCTTTAATATAGCAAAAATCAAATCCTGCTTACGTGATCTAGCAACATTTTCAAGCCCAAGAGACTCGGCGATTTCAATAACTTCACTAATTTGTTTTAGTTTTAACTCGGTAAGATTCATAAAAAGGTAACTCGAAGAAACGCTGCTTGAGATGAAAACCCATAACAACGAGGGTAGGATATATAATTCAGGAATTTAATTGATCGAACGATACGTTGAGTGCGTAGGATTGTCGCACATATTAAGTATAACTGAAGTATTCAGACCCGTCCAATTTTTGTAACAGATCTGAATAAAATGAAAACATTTTTAGATGTTGGTATCAAGAAACTTGGCTAATTCTGCTTTCGACAAAGCACCTACTTTAGTTGCCTGAACCTCACCATCTTTAAATAACATCAGTGTTGGAATACCACGAACACCATAATGTTGAGGTGTTTGAGGGTTTTCATCTATATTTATTTTTACAACAGTCAATTTGTCTGCGTACTCATCCGCTATCGCATCAAGAATCGGTGCGATCATCTTGCATGGCCCGCACCATTCAGCCCAGTAATCAACGAGTACGGGACCATCAGCATTAATCACAGATTCGTTAAATTCACTATCGCTCACATGAAGGACTGAATCGCTCACACTATTTCTCCAAAAAATAAAAAGTAAAACTATAGGAGGGATATCACTTCTAGTCAACCAATTTCAAACATTTCATTTTTTGCGTTATGGTATACGAATATGAAAAATACACATTTAACGAAAACACGCTTCAGTAACTTAGAACTCTCTGATAGCATTTTGATCTGCTTGAAGGATGCAGGCTTTAATCTATGTACACCCATTCAGGACAGAGCATTACCGTTGATACTTCGAAACAAAGATATTGCGGGACAAGCCCAAACTGGAACAGGTAAAACTGCAATTATCGATTCAAAAGAACCTAATCCACTTATTGGCAATAAACCAACCAACTCTACCAAACCAAACCAAATCACAACAAAAAACAAAGAGCAATTATTTTAGCACCGACCCGTGAACTGGCTATTCAAATCCATAAAGCTGCTTTGTTGCTTATCAAACATCTTATTTACAAAAATAGTTTATTAAATCTACAACCCCACCATAAGCTCACGAAAATCCTCAATAGCTGGATAATTGAGGATAGTTCTGATGGGTTGTTGACTGTCAGGCTTACTCACCGAAATTAAATGTTTTATACCAAACACGCGCGCTGAATTTAAAACAGCAACACTATCATCAACCAATAAGGTATTTTCTTTATTAAAATATCGATGCTGTAAAAAATGGTGCCAAAACTGTTGACTTTCTTTTGGAAAACCAAAGTCATGAGAACAAATAATACCGTCAAAGAATGACTGTAAGCAGGTTTTTTCCATTTTCAGATCTAAGCTATCACGATGAGCATTCGTAACCAAGATAACTTTTCGAGAGGACTGCTGTAACTTTTCCAAAAACTCGGTCACATGCGGTAAAACAGCAATAAGCCCCGAAATTTCTGCCTTTAACTCAGAAATATTTAAATTTAAAGCCTCACTCCAATAATCAAGGCAATACCACTCTAATTTACCTTCTATACTTTTAAATTGAGGTATTAAGTGTATTTTTGCGTTTTCAATACTCAAACTGTGTTGTTCGGCATATTTTTGCGGCACAAATTCATTCCAAAAATGATTATCAAAGTTCAAATCTAATAAAGTGCCATCCATATCTAACAAAACAGTATCAATTTTTTCCCAATCAATCATCATAGTGCGTTATATTTATCTAAAATAATAATAAAATAGAACAATGTCAGAAAAACCGACCATTATTAATAAAACTACGTTGGCAAAAAGCCGATTATTTCATATTGAATCACTCGATATTCAATTTAGTAATGGTGAACAGCGTAATTACGAACGATTAGCCCGTGTCAATAAAGGCGGAGCCGTTTTAATCGTACCACTGCTTGATGACGAAACGGTATTATTGATTCGTGAATATTCTGCCGGTGTACATCGTTATGAAGTGGGTTTACCTAAAGGCAAAGTAGATAGCGGTGAATCATTTATCAACGCAGCGAACAGGGAACTGAAAGAAGAAGTTGGCTTTGGAGCTCGAAAACTGACTCATTTAAGCACTTTCTCATTGGCCCCCTCTTATCTAGAACACACAACAGAAATTATAATCGCTCAAGACTTATATACTGAAAAATTATTTGGTGACGAACCAGAAGAATTGGAAGTTATTCCCTGGAAATTAAGCCAACTTAATCAGTTATTAGCGACGGGTGAATGCACTGAAGCCCGATCTATCGCAGCACTTTTTATGACCATAGAATACTTAAAAAAATGCTAAATTAATCCTTATTTATTACTATCATTTTAACTATCAAATATTTCCAGGATTTATGAATAATCAAGAACTTTGGCAACGCTATCAAGATTGGCTTTATTTTAATAATGACTTAGGCCTGTATCTTGATATCAGTAGGATGCGTTTTGACAACGAATTAGTTAACACACTGACTCCAAAATTTACCAAGGCGTATAAAGATATTGAAGCCCTTGAAAACGGGGCTATTGCAAATCCAGATGAAAATAGAATGGTTGGGCATTATTGGTTACGTAATCCTGACTTAGCACCCGTTGAAATAAAAAAAGAAATTATCGATAATATTGAACAAATTGAAGATTTCGTCCAAAAAGTTCATGATGGTCGAATTCACCCCATTAGTGCCCCTAAATTTACAGATATTCTTTCAATCGGCATTGGTGGTTCTGCACTGGGCCCACAATTCGTAAATGATGCTTTAGCGCCTTTATCTTCGGCATTATCAATCCACTTTATTGACAATACCGATCCTGCAGGCATTGATAAGATCTTAGGCCAGATCAATGACCGCCTTAAAAGCACTCTCGTTATTATTACAAGTAAATCAGGAGGAACACCAGAAACGCGTAATGGGATGCTTGAAGTTAAAGAAGCTTTTAAACAACAAGGCTTAAGTTTTTCTGACCATGCTGTAGCAGTGACTATGCTAGGCAGTAAAATGGATGAAATAGAAAGAAATGAAGGTTGGTTAGCCGAGTTTCCCATGTTTGATTGGGTAGGAGGCAGAACATCAGAAATGTCATCAGTTGGTTTATTATCTGCTTCATTAATGGGCATTGAAGTCAATGAACTGCTATTAGGTGCAAAAACAATGGATAATGCCACTCGAATACCGGACATAAAACAAAATCCGGCCGCTCTACTGGCCTTAACCTGGTATTACGCCAGTAATGGTAAAGGGGAAAAAGATTTGGTTATCTTACCTTATAAAGACAGTCTTCAACTATTTTCCAAATACTTACAACAATTAGTTATGGAGTCGCTTGGTAAAGAAGTTGATTTAGAGGGTAATATAGTTCATCAAGGTCTTACTGTATATGGTAACAAAGGCTCCACTGATCAACATGCATTTGTTCAACAATTACGTGAGGGTGTAGCCAACTTCTTTACGCTATTTATTGAAGTTCTAAAAGATAGAAAGGGCCCCTCTATAGAAGTCGATGTTGATACTACAACAGGAGATTATCTGTCTGGGATGATGCTAGGTACACGGCAAGCTCTCTATGACAATAATCGCGACTCTATTACCTTAACCCTAACTGAAATAACACCTAAAACAATTGGCGCACTCATTGCCCTATTCGAACGTACAGTCGGTATTTATGCCTCATTAATAAATATTAATGCCTACAATCAACCCGGTGTAGAAGCAGGCAAGATAGCGGCTGAAAAATTATTGGTGTTACAAAGAAGAATAATTAACGCGTTAAAAATCTCTAAAAAACCAATAAGCTTATCTGAATTATCTGAGAAATTAGACGCAAGCGATCAAATCGAACAAGTCTATAAAATAGTCCGACATTTAGCAGAAAATCAACGTGGCATTGTTTTACAGGGTGATCTTAATAAACCTATTACTCTTGAGATTTCATACCAGTTTGAGGGATAAAAACTAAATCAAAGGCTTATCTGAACAAAGAGATAAGCCTTTAAATATTCTGTTTAAAAGGCAAAAAAAAACCCAAGTGATTAGACCTGGGTTTTTTAAATAAGAGCTTGGCAATTCCCTACTTTCACATGGCAAACTGCCACACTATCATCGGCGCTAAATGGTTTCACTTCCGAGTTCGGGAT
>Ga0194062_1000318_pt1 | contig 19981 bp, 23 predicted proteins | sample SepL2225m_MetaG_FD_155481 | JGI IMG/M metagenome (GOLD analysis project Ga0194062, IMG submission 155481) | Anoxic zone freshwater microbial communities from boreal shield lake in IISD Experimental Lakes Area, Ontario, Canada - Sep2016-L224-25m | ecosystem: Environmental > Aquatic > Freshwater >... | reverse complement strand
TGCAAAGGCCTGCGAGCGGGAGGGCGTGATCCCGTTATTGGCCAGCGGCCGCGAAGCGCACCATCCCGGCCCGGAGGCCCGTTTCGCCGAGGCCGGCGAGGCGCCCGCCGCCACGGCCAGTGCGGTGGTGCGGATGCGCCACCGGCTCAAGACGGCGGAAGGAAAGGCGATCTACGCCCGGCGCAAATCCACGGTGGAACCGGTGTTTGGCATCATCAAACAGGTGATGGGCTTCCGCCAGTTCCTGTTGCGTGGATTGAAGGCCGTGACGGGGGAATGGACGCTGGTCTGCATCGCCTACAATTTGAAGCGGCTCCATGTGCTGGCGGGATAACTTTGCCCAAAGGGAAGGAAAAGCCGCATTAATGTCGAAAAACGCTCCATAAAGGGGCGAATTAAGGCGTGGCAATCGTTTTTCAGCCTTTTTGAGGAAGGGAAACTGTCGTACAACTCTAAGTCGGACAGGCTCCTAGGGGGCTTTTCTTGCCAAAGCACATCCTTGCATTATACAACCAATCCCAAAGGCCGCATTTGGATCAAAATACTGGAAATAGCGACTTGCCGAGAGTTCGCGATATCATGCATGAGTTGTTTTACATTACGAAACCCCGGCCGCCCCCATCGCCGGGAACGGCCGCAGGACGACCTTATCCCGGCCTACCATTATTCCTCGCCATCAATCCCGATCATGCCAGGGCTATGACTCGCTTCCGTCCCTTGCCATGGGGCAGCATTGATTTAAAATGCGATCCACCACATTCCATTCAAGGCAAGCAGCCTGGCAATGAAGCCTGGTGGCAAGCCTTTCATCAACAGGAAATACCCATATGGCCAAACCGCGATTTGTAAGGGAGTTTTGCACTGCACGAGACACGGCGCATCGACTGTCGGAATTGGAGCCAGTCGAATTCGTCCCGTCAACGGACTCGACGAAACCGTCACTTTTCGTCGATACCGCCGTGCATTTTCAGACGATCATCGGATTTGGCGGCGCCTTCACCGAGGCGGCTTCGGTCACCTTGGATAAAATGCCTCCGCATTTGCGCAAAGAAATCCTGGATGCTTATTTCTCCCAGGAAAAAGGCAATGCCTACACTTTATGCAGGACGCCCATCAACAGTTGCGATTTCTCCACCGGGAATTATGCCTACACGGAAGTCGAGGGCGATGTCGATCTCAATTATTTCCAAATTGATCGCGACCGCCAGTCGCTAATCCCGATGATTCGCGAGGCCATGGGACTGTCCAACGGAAAGCTCAAGCTCTTCGCCTCGCCGTGGAGCCCGCCGGCATGGATGAAAACCAACGGGCAGATGAACGGGGGGGGGAAACTCCGCCCCGAGTATCGCGCTGCCTGGGCAAACTACTATGTCCGCTATATCCAGGAATACAGGCAAGCGGGAATACCGATCTGGGGCCTGACTGTCCAGAATGAACCGGAAGCCACCCAAAGCTGGGATTCGTGCCTTTACACCGGCGAGGAGGAACGCGATTTTATCAGGGATTTTCTCGGCCCTGCCCTCGACAGCGCCGGGCTTGACCAGATCAAGCTGATCATCTGGGATCACAACCGCGACCGGATGTATGAGCGGGCCAAACTTGTGTTGGATGATCCGCAAGCCGCGCAATATGTCTGGGGCATTGGTTTCCATTGGTACTGCGGGAACCATTTCGACAATGTGCAGATGACGCATGACGCCTATCCTGACAAACAGCTCATCTTTACCGAAGGATGCCAGGAAGGGGGGCCGCATACAGGCACTTGGGAACCGGGGGAACGTTACGCCCGATCCATGATTCAAGACCTAAATCGCTGGACGGTTGCCTGGGTGGATTGGAACATGGTTCTGGACGAGACCGGCGGGCCCAACCACGTGGGCAATTTCTGTAGCGCGCCTATCCTGGCCGATACAAAAACGGGGGAGGTGCTATACCAAAGTTCGTATTTCTACATCGGCCATTTCTCACGCTTCATCCGCCCCGGCGCCCGGAGAGTGGCCTGTGCCAAGTCTCTGGATGATCTTGAGGCAAGCGCATTCCTGAATACCGACGGTGGCGTTGCCGTCGTCGCCTTGAACCGTTCCGAACACCCCATCGATTTTCTCCTTAAGACTCAAGGGGTTCAGGCGGAAACGGCGATCCCCGCACATGGGATAAAGACATTCCTGTTTGAGTCTGCCCGTGTGTGACCTGTTCGCGGTCATGAATGAATTTTTTGTAGTGTGTCACGTTTTCTGGTTTAACTTGTAATATTTTTCTGCTAGAGTTTCTTGCGTTTCGTGTTTACGCCTAATTTTTTCAACCTTTTTAGGAGCATAATATGGATACAAAAGCCTTACTTGAGCAATTATTAAATGCAGGACGTGATTTGGCCAAAGAAGGCCAAGCCTATGTCGAAGGCAAGCTGGATGTGCCGGCGGAAGGGGCGGAACGCGATGCCGCCCTTGCGAATGCGGGCAAAGGGGCAGCCGTGGCCGGGGTCTTGGCTCTGTTGCTGGGAACTAAAACAGGCCGCGGAGTGACTGGCTCGGGTCTTAAGCTGGGCACACTGGCGGCTTTGGGCAGTGTCGCTTACAAGACCTACCAAGATTGGGTGCAAAAACAGGGCGGGCAGGTTGATGCCCCTCCCCCCGCAACACCAGCGGAGGCATTGGCAGCCCCGCAAGCCAATCAGAAAAGTCAGGTTCTGCTAAAATCCATCATCGCGGCGGCCAAATCCGATGGCCATATTGATGCATCCGAACAGGCCAAGATCGAGGCATTGATTGCAAAGCTGGGGTTGGACAGTGCCACTGCCGCATTGATTAACGCGGAAGTGGCAAAACCCCTCGATCCTAAGGATATTGCCGCTTTATCCGATTCCCCGGCAACGGCTGCGGAAATCTACCTAGTGTCGGCTTTAGTCGTCGATGATGGCAACGAACAGGAGAGGGCCTACCTAAACCAACTTGCGCAACATCTGCAAATTCCAGGTGATCTGGCCTTGCAAATTGAAGCACAAGTGAAAAGTCCGTCCTGATCGAAAATGACTGTTCAGTCACACCGATGTAAAAAAATTTCTTACAACCACTACTACGAGGAGTAATCAGATGGGTCTTTTTAGTTTTGTCAAAGATATTGGAACTCGCCTTTTTACCAATGACGGGGAAGCTGCCGAGAAAATCGCCAAAGAACTGAACGCAAACAATCCCGGCATTGACGGTTTGAAAGTTGAGTTTCGCGATACGACGGCTTTTCTTTCCGGTGAGGCCAAGTCGGTGGAGGCCGTGCAGAAGGCGGTATTGATAGCGGGCAATATTGGAGGCGTTTCGACGGTCAATGTTGACGGTGTGAAGCTTCCCGGGGGCATTAGCGCACAAACCATCGAAACTTCTGGAAATGTGCAGTACTACATCATCCAGTCGGGTGATAATCTTTCGAAAATTGCCAAACATTTCTACGGTGACGCTAACAAATACCCGGCTATATTTGAGGCTAACCGGGAAGTCATTAAAGATGCAAACCTGATTTTCCCTGGTCAGAAAATTAGGATTCCTGCCGCATGACCTAGGTTTTGTTGTTGGAGTTCAGAGTGGATCAAGCCCCCGCTGTTGCGGGGGCTTTTTAATAGCCATTGATCTTTCCTGAAGTGTTGCGGACATGTCCAAACAGCATACTGATTATCATGGCCTCGCCACTCGTCAAGATCGCCGCCTGGGTGGGGCTCGCTTATGGCGTGTGGACCCTGTGGAAAAAGGAAAAAAAGTGGATTCCCTGGTGAGTTTAGTCAAACTGAAAAGCCGATATGGGTTAAGAACATCTGCACTTTTCCAAACCGACTCGCTTTCTAACGGGAAAGCGATTCGGCCAAGGCTTCCAACTCGTTCCAGCGCTCGTAGGCGACTTCCAACTCGCCAATCAAAGCCTGTGCCTCATCCAAGGTCTTCTTGACCTGATCGGGGCTTCCTTTATAAAAGTCCGCCGAATTGATCAGTTGGTTTAGCTTGACTTGCCTTGCTTCCATGGCTTCGATTTGCCTGGGAAGGGTTTCTAATTCCCTCTGCTCCTTGTAGGTCATCTTTTTTTTGGGCACCGGGACTTTGGGAAGGGCTGGCGCAAGGCTAATTTCACGGGCCGGGTTGGCGGCGGACTGCTTGGCTTGGGCCAGCCAGTCCGAATAGCCGCCCACATACTCCTTGATTTTGCCGTCACCCTCGAACACCAAGGTGCTGGAAACCACATTATCCAGAAAGCTGCGGTCATGGCTGACTAGGATTAGCGTCCCTTCGAAATTCGCCAGCATTTCTTCCAGCAATTCCAAAGTTTCCATATCCAAGTCATTGGTGGGTTCGTCCATCACCAGCAGATTGCAAGGCTCGCCGAACAACTGCGCCAACAACGCCCGGTTGCGTTCCCCGCCGGAAAGGCTGCTCACGGGCGAACGGGCGCGTTCGGGCGAAAACAGGAAATTCGCCAGGTAGGACATCACATGCAGCCGCTGACCGTTGATTTCCAGAAACTCCTTGCCGCCGCCGACGGCCTCCGCCAGTGTCTGTCCGGGGTCGAGTTGGGCGCGGAGTTGGTCGAAATAGGCAATGCTCAGTTTGGTCCCGTGGCGCACCGTTCCTTTTTGCGGCTGCAATTGCTGGAGCAGCACCCCAATCAGTGTGGACTTGCCCGCGCCGTTCGGGCCGATCAGGCCAACCCGGTCGCCGCGCATGATGGAGGTGGAAAAATCACGGATGACCACACGGTCCGCATAGGCGAAGCTCACCGCTTCGGCCTCGATCACTAGTTTGCCCGAGCGTTCGGCCTGTTCCAGTTCGATTTTTGCCTGGCCCTGACGGTTGCGGCGTTCGGCCCGCTCCCGGCGGAGTTGTTCCAACTCCCGCACACGCCCCTCGTTGCGGGTGCGGCGGGCCTTGATGCCTTGACGAATCCAGACTTCCTCTTGCGCCAGTTTTTTGTCGAACAAGGCATTGTGCCGGGATTCCTCTTCCAGTGCCGCCGCCTTTTTTTCCAGGTAATCGGCATAGTCGCCGGGCCAGGAAATAAGTTTGCCCCGGTCAAGGTCCACTATGCGCGTGGCAACCTTTTGTAGGAAGGCGCGGTCATGGGTGATGACTAGGATCGCACCCTTGAACTGAAGCAACTGGTCTTCCAACCAGAGTATGATTTCCAAATCAAGATGGTTGGTCGGTTCGTCCAAAAGCAACACATCGGGTTCCACGACCAGCGCCCTCGCCAACGAGACCCGCCGCCGCCAGCCACCGGAAAGCCCAGCCACCGGCAGGTCGCCGGGCAGGTTCAACCGACTTAGCACCTGATCCACCCGCTGCTGCAATTGCCAGCCATTCTGGGCCTCCAATTGGTGCTGCAAACGACCCATTTCCGTCAAGGCATCCTCACTTGTGTGTGCATGTTCTGAAAGGCGGTGGTATTCGGCAATCCAATGGCCTATGTCGCCCAAGGCATCGGCGACGGCATCATAAATCGTCGCTTGTTCGGGCAAGTCGGGTTCTTGTTCCAGCATCGCGACTTGTATGCCGGGTTGCCGCCATATTTCTCCTCCGTCTAGGGGTATGATGGCGGATATCGCCTTCATCAAGGTGGATTTGCCTTCGCCGTTGCGGCCAATCAGACCGACCCGCTCCCCCGGATCAAGCTGAAAATCAGCATGGTGGAGGACGGGATGGACACCAAAGGCGATTGAAACATCTGCAAGGCGTATGAGCGGCATGGACCGTGGCTTTAATTCTGGAATGGGTGGATGCATAGTTTACAGGAAATGAGATTTCTGCGTGATTATCCTTGTTCGCCACGCTTGCCAGTTATAAGCACAGCCATCGGCGTGAGACTCTCATTTCGAATTGGCTAGGGCTTTCAGGCAACATCATGCTTGTAATTTGCCTAAAACCAAGGCTGGCAGGGAACCTTAGTCTAATTCTTTCATCGAATCATTGGCACTCGCTGCTTTGCAGTGCTAATATAATTTATCCCAAAACCCGTATTTATTAGGTCAAGCGTTATGTCACAAGCTTTGTCACTTCCCATCAACCTTTCCCTAGGATCCATTGAGGAATATGTCAGGTCGGCCGCCTTGATGCCCCGGTTCGATGCCGAAGAGGAACGCGCATTGGCGCGGCGTTTTCGTGAGGAGGGCGACTTGGAAGCAGCCCGCCAGTTGATCTTGGGCAATCTGCGTTTCGTGATCCACATCGCCCGTGGTTACTTGGGTTATGGATTGCCCTTGCCCGACCTCATCCAAGAAGGCAATATTGGCTTGATGAAGGCGGTCAAGCGTTACGACCCCGAGGTGGGGGTGCGCCTGGTTTCCTTCGCGGTGCATTGGATTCGCGCCGAAATCCATGAATTCATCATCCAGAACTGGCGCATCGTCAAAATCGCCACCACCAAGGCGCAGCGCAAACTGTTCTTCAATCTGCGCAAGTTCAAGACCCGTTTGGGCTGGTTCAGCCAAGACGAGGCCACTGCCGTGGCCGAGGAACTGGGGGTGGGCGTTGACAGTGTCTATGAGATGGAAAACCGACTCAGCAACCAGGACATGCCCTTCGACCTTAGTCCTGACGATGACGGCGAGGAGCGCGACACCACCGCGCCCGTCCATTATCTACAACAAGCCGGCGCAGACCCAGCCATCGTGTTGGAATCAAACGAATGGGGCGAACACCGCGAGACCAACTTGGCAGCGGCAATCGGGCAATTGGACGAGCGCAGTCGGGACATACTGGCTAGCCGCTGGTTGAATGAGGAAAAGCTGACCCTGCACGATTTGGCCGCTCGCTACAGCGTCTCCGCAGAGCGCATCCGTCAGTTGGAAAGCAGCGCGATGAAAAAGCTCAAAAAAGCCTTGCTCGAAGAGGCTTGATTCGTTTTGGTTCAAAAATTCCATTTTTGGGCAATCAATTGAAATAGCGGAGTAAATCGAAAATGAAAAGACATGTCACTGCTTGGCCGATGATGTTGATGGCGGGACTCATGGCGATAAGCTTTTGTGCGGAGACCTACGCCCGTGACCCCGGATTCAACCAGCCCGGTGCTTACGGCGGAAGGGCGGGGATGCCAGCCGCCGGAGCGGCTGGACGCCCCGGTTCAGGTGTGGGCGCCCTGCCGGGTGCGGGGGCCGGACGGGCGGGTGTGCCAGCCGCCGGAGCGGCTGGACGCCCCGGTTCGGGTGTGGGCGCCCTGCCGGGTGCGGGGGCCGGACGGGCGGGTGTGCCAGCCGCCGGTAGGCCCGGACGCTTTAGGTGACAGTGAAATTATAACGAACAGGCTGGGGCGGGGAATCTTCCTCCCCCGGCCTTATGCTTTGCCTCCAATTGACTCAACTGTGATAATCCCCATGAAAACACTGACTCGCACAGTCCCCTGCATTTTTTTCCTAACCCTATTGGTTGGATGTGCCTCCAGCAGCCACGTTACTGCCCGCCAAGAATACAAGGGCGCAAAAATCGCCCGGCCCGACCACATCCTTGTCTATGACTTTGCCGCAACCGCTGCCGATGTGCCGCCCGGATCGGCTGTGACGGGCCAATATACCCGGAACATGCCACAGACGCCGGAACAGATTGCGGCGGGTCGTAAGGCGGGTGTGCAGATCGCGCAGGTTCTGACTGATGAGATCCGCAAGATGGGGCTGCCCGCAGAACAAGCCACTCAGTCCACCCAGCCGCAAATCGGCGACCTGGTGATCCGGGGTTATATCCTTTCGATTGACGAAGGCGATGCCGCCAAACGGGTGGCCGTTGGCTTTGGCTCCGGTGCTTCCCACCTGAAAACCGCAGTCGAAGGATTTTTGATGACGGAGAAAGGACTCAAGAAACTAGGTTCAGGCATTGATGAATCTGGCGGGAGTAAATCGCCGGGTACGGCGATGGCGCTCGCCGGCGCGGTTGCAACCCACAACCCGGCGGGTCTGATCATTAGCACGGCGATGAAAGCGCATGCTGAGGCCAGTGGCAGCAGCAAAGTGGAAGGCAGGGCCGAGGACACCGCCAAAGAAATCGCCAAAGAGCTGCAAAAGAAGTTCAAGGAACAGGGTTGGATTTGATTGGCTTGGCAATTATGCACGAAACTTGCCTGAGGATTCCAATGGGATTCATTCTTGGATAAGCTTGCAACCCATTATAATCAACCATGATAAACCAAAGGAATTCAAAGCATGCATAAAATCACACTTATCCCCGGAGACGGCATCGGCCCCGCCATTATTGCAGCCACCTTGCGGGTTATCGAAGCGACCGGCGTGAAGATTGAGTGGGACTGCCAACTGGCCGGCATGGCCGCTGTGGACAAATACGCCAACCCGCTGCCCGAGGCGACCATCGAATCCATACGCCAAAACCGCATAGCTTTAAAAGGCCCCCTGACCACGCCCGTGGGCGGCGGCTACCGTAGCGTCAACGTCACCCTGCGGCAGACGTTCAACCTCTATGCCAACGTGCGCCCGGCGATTTCCTTCGAGGGTACGGACACCGTTTTCAAAAACGTCAATTTGGTGACGATTCGCGAAAACACCGAAGGTCTTTACGCCGGCATCGAACACTTCATCAAGGTGGACGAAGAAACCATCGCTGCGGAAAGCAGCGCGGTGATCACTCGGAAAGGTTCCGAGCGCATCATTGAGTACGCCTTCGAATACGCCCGCAAAACTAAGCGCAAAAAAGTGACTCTGGTGCATAAGGCCAACATTTTGAAATGCACATCGGGGCTTTTTCTGGAAATTGGCCGGGGAATGGCCAAGCAATACCCGGACATTGAATTCGACGACCGCATTGTCGATGCCTGTTGCATGCAAATGGTGATGAAGCCTGAAACCTTCGACATCATCGTCACAACCAATTTGTTTGGCGACATACTCTCTGACCTCGCCTCCGGCCTGGTCGGCGGACTAGGCCTGACCGTCGGTGCAAACATTGGCAAGGATGCAGCCATCTTCGAGGCAGTCCACGGCAGCGCCCCGGACATTGCCCATTTGGGGATTGCCAACCCCATCGCCACCATCCTGGCCAGTGCCATGATGTTGGAACACCTCGGCGAACTTGAAGCAGCCTGCCGCGTGGAGCAAGCGGTGCGGGATGTGATCCGCGAGGGGGAGTGGCTAACCCCCGACCTGAAGAAGGGCTCAACCCACAGCACCGATGATTTGGCGGACGCGATTGTGAAGAAACTTGCCTAGGAGATCGCCGCTTCGACAAACGCCCCGATTTAATTTATGTTAGCGGAGCGTCACCGTGTGGAGAACTTCGTGTTAAGATTCACCCATGCAAACACACTCTAGTCAAATTTTCGCCCTCTTCGGCGCTCGCGACGCGGATAAACTCGATGAAGCCGTGGAGCGTGTGTTCAAGAATTGCAACTATCAAATAGCAACCGGCCAGTGGTTGATAAAGTCTGATACCTCGCAACCCGCAGAGGTCTACAAAGACCTGCTTGGCGATGGACAGCCGATTTCCTGCGTTATCGTCATGATGGCCGGATATTATGGTCTTCATAACAAAGCCGTCTGGGATTGGCTGGAGGCAAATCAGCGTGGAGAGTGACTCTGAAACTAGCGTTCCTGTAACATTCCCACGTTCCCAAGGTTTGGAGCTTGCCGCTCGCCAAGCGGTTAAGGATGAATTTGACCGTCGTGGTGGTGGAGGAGGTGGGACAGTGGATTTAGAGCGACGAGTCGGCAATCTGGAAGCGGATGTAAGGATAATCAAGGAAAATGTCCACGGTATCGGTAAAGATGTGGCGGTCATCGGATCGAATTATGCGACTAAATCCGATTTGGCCGCTCTCGGAAATGAAATTCATAAGACCCAAGTTGATCTCATAAAGTGGGTGGTTGGAACGCTAATCGCAGGAATAGGAGTAACAGCGGCCATTGTGTTTGGCGTCATGCGGCTAGCGCCCACTCAAAGCACGACCAATCAAAATCAATCCTACGCACAGCAAGCAGTGATTCCAGCACAGCAGCAAACTCAGCCCCAGCCGCCTCCCTCCGCTTCTGCATCAGGTGCTAGGAAAACCCCATAAAGGTTCGCCGTGCGTACCTTGCTGCCTGGTCTTCAATCATTGAATATATCCCGATACCCCGTGTAAACCGAAGTGATTAGCACCGGTCCCAGCACCAGTAGCCCTAAGCCGAAAGGAATCATCGCCAGTACTGTGAGCACCAAAGCGATAATCCCGTAAAGTAGAAACGGCAGCATGTTGCTTAGGCAAGCGGCGAAGCTGGATTTCATCGCATCCCAGGCCTGCATATTGTCGAAAACGACCAAGGCCGGGGCAAACCATGACGTCATGGCGATGGGGACCGTCAAAGCCAAGCCGATGAGGCCGAAAAAAATATAGGCGAACATGGCACCTCCCATGGCAAGAGCGGGTAGGTCGTTATAACCTCCCAGGGCACTCAGACCCAACCCGCCGCCCACCACCAGTAAAATGACCAAGCCAGATCAACGGATTCAGGCGAAATAGGCCAAAGCCTTCGGTGATCCAATCCAGGCCTCTGCTGATGGGGACAGTTTTTATTTGCATGACAGTAACCTCACTTTTTGATTTTTGGGAGTGTCCGACGATAAAATATAACATGAAGCCCATTCGATGACTGTCCAACACTGCATTTCGTTGTATCATTCCAACGATAGAAAATGAATGGAGCACTTTTGAAAACTTACACCTTATCGGCCGGCGTCGTGATCGTGCGCATTAACCATGACCAACCCCGTTATCTGATGCTGCGCGCCTTCAATTATTGGGACTTTCCCAAAGGCGTGGTGGAAACGGGCGAGGATCCTCAACAGGCGGCGATGCGGGAAGTCAACGAAGAAACCGGGCTTACCCTGAGCTTGGAAGATTTCCGTTGGGGCAAAGGATACCAAGAAACCGCACCCTACGGCTTGGGCAAAATCGCACGCTATTACTTGGCAGAGTGCCGCGAAGGCGAACCGTACCTGCCAGTCAACCCCTTGCTGGGCAAAGCCGAGCACGAAGAACTGCGCTGGGTCACCTACCAAGAAGCCCAAGCCATTCTACCTCCCCGCCTGAAAGCCATTCTGAATTGGGCGGACTGGCTGGTGCAGCGCGAGTTGGACGGCGACTGACTCATTCGACTTTCAAATGGATCGTGAAATTTAGTAGGGACGGGTTCCAAACCCGTCATTCCTGTGCTGTAGTCAATCGGGCGGGTTTGGGTAGTCGGGCGGGTTTGGAACCCGCCCCTACGTGTGACTGACCTTCCCGGTTTGGCATCCAGTCAAACCCTGGAGAACTCCGCTATCACTGGCGCATGGTCCGATGGCCGCTCCAGCATGCGTGGCGTCTTGTCGATGCGGCATGACCGGCATTGCCCCCGCAACGCCTCGCTGACTAGGATGTGGTCTATGCGCAGCCCGAGGTTGCGGCGAAAACCCGCAGCACGGTAGTCCCACCAACTGAAACTCGCTTCTTCCTGCCCGAACAGCCGGAACGAGTCGCTTAAGCCCAATCCGAGCAATCCCTGGAAGGCTTCACGTTCCGGTGTGCTGCAAAGGATTTTCTCGCGCCAGGCGTCAGGGTCATGGATGTCGCGGTCCTCCGGCGCAATATTGAAATCGCCCAATACGACCAGGCTGGGATGGCGCGTCAATTCGTCGGCGACAAAAGCCTGAATCTTGGCCAACCAATCCAATTTGTAGGCGTATTTCTCGGAACCCACCTCGCTGCCATTAGGCACGTACAGATCAATAACCCGGACATCCCCATAAGTTGCAGCCAAGATGCGGCGCTGCGGGTCTTCCAGATTGGGCGGGTCGGTGACCATATCCCCCACCGCAATGTTGCTAACCAAAGCCACACCGTTATAGGTTTTCTGTCCGCTGAAAACCGCCTTGTAGCCAGCTTCTTCCAAGGCGGCTAACGGAAAATCGGCATCCACCGTTTTTGTCTCTTGCAAAGCCAACACGTTAGGCTGTTCCTTGGCAAGCCAATCAAGCACATGGGGGAGGCGGACGCGCAGGGAATTGACGTTCCAAGTTGCGATCTTCATGGCCCTAGAATCTTCTCGATAGTGGCGACAAGTTGCTCGGTCCTTACCGGCTTGGCTAAAAACAGGTGGCCACCGATCATGCTGCCAGTGGGGTCGGTCTCTTCCCTTCTGACGATGGCGGTTAGGAAAACGTATTTTGTATTGGAGAGTTGCGGGTCTTCCTCGATCAAGGCGGCAACCTCGTCTCCGCCCATGCCGGGCATCATCACATCCAGGAAGATCAAATCCGGCTTGAATTGCCTGGCAACCTCGATAGCCTTGCCACCCTGGTTTTCAGTCATGACCTCGTACTTGCCGGTACGTTCCAGATTGGCCTTGATCAAACGGGTCAGGCTGGCCTCATCGTCGACAACCAGAATCTTTTTTTTCATGGAAAAGGCTCCTTTAAGCAATCTTGAACATAAGCACGACGGAAGCACCGCCGCCGTCACGGTTGCGGAGGCTAATGACACCCCCGTGCAATTCAACGATAGTGCGGGAAACAGACAGGCCAAGGCCAGTCCCTTGCCCTACCGGCTTGGTGGTGAAGAAAGGATCGAAAACCTGCCCGACCTTGGCCGGATCGATGCCCGGACCGGTGTCTTCAACTTTAATGACGATCACCCGGTCGCCGGGGCCAAACTTTCCGGTGGCATTCGCCCCCTTGCCGGCTTCTTTTTTCAAGCGCCTAGACTCGCTCGCAACCATGAGCTTGCCGTCACGCCCCATTGCCTGTATTGCATTCATGAACAGATTGATGAACACCTGCTTGAGCTTGTCAGGGTCGGCATTGATTGCCGGAAGTTCCAGGGATAATGCTTCCTCGACGATGATATTGTGATGGTTCATCTCATAATTCACAAGTTTGAGGGAATCACGCAGCACTTCATTGATATCCGTCTTGCGCATGGCTAGATTTTTGTCACGCGAGAAGTCCAGCAAACCCTTGATGATCACATCGGCACGGTGGATGGCATCTTCCATGTCGCGAATGACCAAGCCGGCATCGCTCTCCTTCGCGATATCCGCAGACAGGTAATCCACCCCCATTTGGAGGATGGCGAGGGGATTTTTTACTTCATGGGCGACACCCGCCGCCAGCCTCCCGACGGATTCAAGCTTGGCCGACTGGATCAGCCGCTGGTGGGCTTCTTCGAGGGCCAGCGTGCGATAGCGGACTTTTCTCGCCAGCGCCCGGTTCCAAGTCAATGTTGCCAGGATGACAAAACCCAGAGCGCCCGACACAAACCAAGCCACCCGCTGGAAAGTCGGGTTCTTCCACCACGCGGGCGGTTCGAGGCGAATCCAAGTCTTGCCGATGGCGCGTTTTTCTTCTTCACTGATATTGGCAAGTGACTTGTCCAACAAGGAGCGGAGCGTTGGCAAATCGCTACGCACGGCCATGGAGATTTTCAGATTTTGCTCAAGCTGGTGGACTACCCGCAGGTTGGCAATGTTGGTTTTGCCGATGAAATAGGTCGTCGTGGCAATGTCGCCGATCATCACGTCGGCCAAGCCAAAGGAAGTCGACATCAAGGCTGTTTGAATGTCCGGGGCCTGCACCAAATCCACGTCGGGGTATTCATGGGTCAGCCAGTCCTCCCAGTTATAACCGTGGACTACCGCAATCTTCATGGTTCGCAATGCTTCAAGGCTCCAATTTTCCACATCCTGCCGGGCGGTGATGACGACGGCGGGGAAACGCAGGTAGGGGGCCGTAAACAAAAGGTATTGGTTCCGCTGCTGGGTTTCGGCCACCACCGGCAATAGATCGGCCTGACCGTCCCGGACTTGTTTCAGTGCCTCGTAGAAACTGTTGACCGCCACCTTTTCGAACCGAATTCCCAAACGTGCGGCAACAAGCCCCAAGTAATCGGAACCCATTCCCCTATATTGGCCTTGTGCATCGGTGAATTCCACTGGCGCATAATCAGGGTCGCCGGTAAAGCGAATCACCGGATGCGCGTTGAGCCAGGCAATTTCCCCAGGGTTGAGCAACGCACGGAAACCCGATTCTGCACCTGACACCATGCCAAAATAAAGAGTGGAGATCATCCATAAAAAAATAAATGGACATTTATAATTCGTCATATTGGAATCTTCATTTCCCTATAATGCCCCTAAGCAACTCCTCTGCCTTCGTATGATCGGGAAAAGAATTGTTTTCCTGAAATAAGCTCTCCAATTCTTTCTTTGCTTCCTCATTTTTCCCGTTTTTCGCTAAAGCAGCAGCAAAGTGATAGCGAACTTGGCTATTGTGAGGTGCTAACGAAACAGCCTTCTGTAATAACTGCAAAGCCTTTTCTTCCTTCCCATTTTGCAGGAACACCCATCCGACCGTGTCGAGGATTTCCACTTTGTTTTCAATCCCTGAGGATGATGAGAGTTTTTCAGCCAACGGCAAAGCTTTCTTGTCACCCAATTCTTGATAAAGCCAAGCAAGATTGTTTTGCAATACTAAGCTGTCAGGTTGTAATTCATAGGCTTTTTCATAAGCAGCCAAAGCCTCTTTGATTTTTCCTGATTCTTGCAAAGACGATGCATACAAACCCCAAGAGTCTGCATCCTTGCCAGACTTTTCAAGCCAATTTTTCATTTCCTCGAACGCAGCTTGGTCTTGGTGCAAATCACGCCGACCTATAAATAACCGACGAGCCAGATAAGAGGTTGGAGCCAACTCATATGCCTTTCCATAGGCTGCAATGGCTTTCCCGGTGTTTTTTTGGTTCATCTGTACATCCCCCTCCAATTGGTAGCCGAGCGGTGACTTTGGGAACTTAGACTTGATCATATCGGCGATCTTCATCGCATCACCGTATTGCTTGTTCTGCAGTGCCAGTTCAATTTTTGCTAACAGGGCAGGAATATATTCCGGATCCCTTTTCAGTGCCTCATCCCACTCCTTCTCTGCCCCCGCAGTATCCCCAATCTTGTACAAAGCTTGAGCTAACCAGTGATGAAATTCTGGATTATCGGGTGATTTGGCAATATATTGCCTGAAAGTCTCGGCAGCTTTTAAAGGCTGATTAGCAAACATTTGTTCCTCACCGAGATTTTGCAAAACGATTATTTTACCTGACTTATCATCGACAGTATGGATGCCTGATACAGGGCAACCCACCATTACAAATGACAACAATAAGGACAATATGGCTGTTTTCATCGCTACTTTACCTCTTCCGCTATTTCCACTGCATAACTCCCTTCATTGTTGATTTCAGTAGGTTGGGTCAATCCCTGCAAATCTCCGGGCTGCGGCATGGCTTGCCCGGTTTTGGAAATTCTCGCGCCAATGACGAGTTTGTCGAAGGCAGACAAGTTCATGCCTTGCATCATCGACATGGAGTCGTCGAGAGTGACTTCAACCGGCAAATCTTTGACTTTCTTCTTTACGATTGCCAAAGGCATGGGCGGGCCTGATGCCGCACGGGCGAAGATGAACACCGTGTCCTCGGGTGCAGCCTTGGCTTTAAGCTGCGCGGCTAGGGCAACCTTGACTTTGATGGATTTCTGTTCGCCCGTGGCGGGCAGACCATTGTTGGCATTTCCATCAGTCGCATTGGCGGCAGAATCGGCCCCTTTCCCTTCCCCCTTGATTTCGGCAATGACCTCGATAAGATGCTTGTCATCCGGGCTACCTTTCGGGAATTCGCCGCGCAGGGTTTCAATATAGGCTATCGCTTTCGCGGAATCACCCTTTTGCGCCGCGCCAGCACCCGCTATCCATAGGGCGGTATGATGCTTGGGGTTTTTAGCCAGGATTTCGGCGGCGAGTTGCTCCGGTTCCCCCGCATAGCTGCCGCCTTGCGACTCACCCAGCGATTCCGCATACAAAGCTTTTACTTCAATGTTTTCCGGCTCCAACTTCCCGGCTTGCGCATAGGCATTCACAGCAAGGTCGAATTGCTCGGTTTGTTGGTAGGAACGCCCCAGTAACAACCAGCCTTTCAGATCGTCCGGGTTTTTCTTCAAGCGTTCGGCCAGGCGGTCAATCATCTCCTGAAACTCAGGCTCGGCATTCGCCTGTTGATGGGCTTCCGGCTGGGCGCGAAAGTCGGCCAAATCAAACCTTCCCAACATCGAATAAACCATGACGCCGAGTAGTGGCGCGACAACCAAGGCCAAGGCCAAGGGTATGCGACCCTTGTCGATCGACGCCTTGCCGGTATTTTCGGTTGCAGCCAAATCGCCGAGCAAGTCCTTGTCGAGTTCCGCTTGCAATCCTTCCAATTCTTCGCCGCCATACTCACCGGCCAGCTCATCACTGCGCTGTTGGTGCAGCATCAAATTTAGCCGCTGGCGGTCTACCGTGGAACTGTTCCGTTTTCCGAGCAGGGCAGGCAGGAACAAGGCATAAGCGGCCACCAATAGCGACACCGCCAGAATCCAAAAACCAATCATTAAAGTTATCCTTCGAGTTTTTTCTTCAGTTCTTGCAAGCGTTGACGTTCTTCCCCGGTCAGGGCAGGTTCGGCTTTGCGTCCGGCACTGCGTTTTCTAGCCAGCACCCCTAAGAAAACCAAACCACCGAGCAACAGGGCGAACGGACCCAGCCAGAGCAGGGAAGTGGACGTTTTTAGCGGCGGGTTGTAGAGTACGAAATCGCCATAGCGGTCAACTAGGAACTTGACCGCAGCTTGCTCGCTCTTGCCGCTTTGGATGATGCTGTAGACCTCGGTGCGCAAATCCTTCGCCAAGTCGGCGTCAGAGTCGGCCAACGACTGGTTTTGGCAGACTAGGCAACGCAACTCCTTGACCAGATTTTCATAGGCTTGCTGTTTGGCGGGGTCGTCAAACTGCCGTATTTCAATGGCTTGGACGCTTAGGCTCAAAGCCAAGCCGAATAGGATTAAGCAAACTCTCATGTCGGAGAACCTGCTTTCTGCAATTGGATGATCAAAGGCAGCAAAGTCTTCTGCCAAGCCTCTTCGGTAATCGGGCCGGTATGTTTGTGACGAATCACCCCTTGCTTGTCGATCACAAAGGTTTCCGGCACACCGTACACACCCCATTCGATGCCCACCTTGCCGTCTGCGTCGAAGGCACTGGCCGTGTACGGGTTGCCAAAATGCTTCAGCCAACCCAGTCCGGCCTCCCGCTCGTCCTTATAATTCAGCCCGTAGATAGGCAAAATATGTTGCTTGGACAAAGCGATCAACAGAGGATGCTCCTGCTTGCACGACACGCACCAGGACGCCCAAACATTCAGCAGGCTGACTTGGCCCTTCAAGTCTGCATTGCCAAACGTCTTGCTTGGGTCGGCCAGTTGCGGCAAGCTGAAAGCCGGGGCGGGCTTGCCGATGAAGGGCGAAGGCACTTCGCGAGGGTCAAGCTTCAGGCCGACGGCGAGAAAAGCGACCATGACAATAAACAGGATCAACGGGATCAGGAAGCGCATAATTTAAGAAATTGATTGGAGGATGCTTGCGGCCGGGGCAAGGGCAAAAGACTGCCTTGCTTTTGAGCCGGGAGGGGCTATTTTACCTTAACTAAAAGACCTGCTGGCAAATTATGGGGAAAATCCTCTTACCGGCATGATGTATCCAACCGTGGGAACGGCTTGTAACCGCGACAGCAAGTTGTCAGGCGTTGGTGGATAAGCCTAAATGAAAATTCAGGCTGTGTTTTGTCAAACCCCGTTAGTGGCCTATAATGGCAAGCTTTACAATTTGTCGGCACACAACCCGTAAAGGAAAGTCCATCCGTGAGCAAAAACTTCATTTTCACCTCCGAATCCGTGTCTGAAGGCCATCCCGACAAGGTGGCCGACCAGATTTCCGATGCCATCCTCGATGCCATCCTCGAACAAGACAAGCATTCGCGTGTCGCAGCCGAAACGCTGACCAACACCGGCTTAGTCGTGCTGGCCGGCGAAATCACCACCAGCGCCAATGTCGACTACATTGGCGTGGCCCGCAACACGCTCAAACGCATTGGTTACAACAACACCGACTTCGGCATCGACTACAAAGGCTGTGCCGTGCTAGTGGCCTACGACAAGCAGTCGCCCGACATCGCCCAAGGTGTCAACAAGGCTTACGACGACGACTTCGACCAGGGTGCCGGCGACCAAGGCTTGATGTTCGGCTTTGCTTGCGACGAAACGCCAGTGTTGATGCCGCTGCCGATTTATCTGTCCCATCGTCTGGTGGAGCGCCAGGCGCAATTGCGCCGCTCCGGCGAACTGCCATGGCTGCGTCCCGATGCCAAGAGCCAAGTCACCGTCCGCTATATTGACGGCAAGCCCGATGCCATTGACACCGTGGTACTGTCCACCCAACACGCGCCGGAGATCGAACTGCCGCAAATCCGCGAGGCGGTCATCGAACTCATCATCAAGCCCATCCTGCCCCCTGAACTCATCAAGGGCGAGATCAAATATCTGGTGAACCCGACCGGGCGTTTCGTCGTCGGTGGCCCGCAAGGCGACTGCGGCCTGACCGGGCGCAAAATCATCGTGGACACTTACGGCGGCTCCGCGCCCCACGGCGGCGGCGCGTTCTCCGGCAAAGACCCGTCCAAGGTGGATCGCTCCGCTGCCTATGCGGGCCGTTATGTGGCGAAGAACATCGTCGCCGCCGGCTTGGCGACCCGTTGCCAGATTCAAATCTCCTATGCCATCGGCGTGTCCAAGCCGACCAGTGTGATGGTGGAAACCTACGGCACTGGCAAGGTCAGCGACGAGCAAATCACCGAACTGGTGCTGCAACATTTCGACCTGCGTCCGAAGGGCATCGTCAACATGCTCGACCTGCTCCGCCCGATCTACCAGAAAACCGCCGCTTACGGTCACTTTGGCCGCGAAGAGCCGGAATTCACTTGGGAAAAGACCGACAAGGCCGAAGCGCTGCGTTCTGACGCGGGGTTGTAAACGGCAAGGCGGGGTGGCTTTTTTTGCCAACCCGCCCTTGTTTTTGTTCGTTCCCAATCTCCAGATTGGGAACGGAGGCCCACGGAAGCTCCAGCTTCCTGTTTTGCTCGGGGCAGGGAAGTCGGAGCTTGCAAAGACGGGTTCCCAAGCAAGAGCTCTCGTCGTTATACACAAATATAGGAAGGCCGTCATTCCGGCATGGACCGCCGGAATCCAGTCACAGGGATGTGAATTTGTGCGCTGACACATAGTCTGAATCAAGCACTTACGCAATGACGAGTTACCGTCCATGGCACTGGATTCCAGCATCCCTGCTGGAATGACGGCATTTTTGGCTCGGCAGGACTTGTGTATAACGATGAGAGCAAGAGTTTGGGAACCAGCAAAAAAAAAAGCCTCACGCAAAGACGCAAAGGCGCAACGAAGAGCTATTTGCGTTGCGCCTTTGCGTCGTTGCGTGAAACATCTTTCTCCTGTTTGGGAGTTAGGATACCGGCGCCCATAGGATTTTCACCAATTTGAAAATAACTTTCCGAGGCAAGCACTATGAAAAATTTGACCCTCGAACTTGAAGACACCACACTTCACAGCCTGAACCAGCTTGCGGACACCAAAGCCGAGTCGGTCAGTGGCCTTATCAGACAAGCCATCAACGATTACCTTGAGAAAGAGCGTGAAGCGGTCGAAGATGATGCACGCTATCTCGATTGCCTCGAAAATGGCGGCATCGACAACCAAACTGCAATTGCATGGATGGAGGCTTTGGGACGGGGTGAACATCAACCATGTCCAAGGTAACATGGTCAAAAGATGCTTTACAAGATATTGACAGGCTCTTTGCCTTTCTATTCGTGAATAGCCCGAATGCAGCCCACCGTAGCAGTGAATCAATTATTAGCGCTGCTAAGAAATTAGAAAATTTTCCGCAAATCGGCAAACCCATGTAGTGGACCCTTATGTCAAGACAGTTTACTGCCGAATTTAAGATGGTAAGCCATCACTTGCAGCGGAACGGCGCTGCCCCGATTCGACTTCTGTTTCCGTGCGAGAGGTTTCCTTCTCGCTGAATTTGTCTACGATCTTGGCCCCCCCGCCACTGCCTGTCCGGTACACCC
>Ga0194062_1000317_pt1 | contig 20013 bp, 22 predicted proteins | sample SepL2225m_MetaG_FD_155481 | JGI IMG/M metagenome (GOLD analysis project Ga0194062, IMG submission 155481) | Anoxic zone freshwater microbial communities from boreal shield lake in IISD Experimental Lakes Area, Ontario, Canada - Sep2016-L224-25m | ecosystem: Environmental > Aquatic > Freshwater >... | reverse complement strand
TCTTGGCTTTTCAGCGTATCGAAAACATAATCTGAAAAAAGATTACCTTGTTGCCGATGCACATGAAATAACAGATTACGGTCATCACAAGGACAGCTCGCAATCGGCAACGACATTGAAAAAACTCGGCCCACCTGCAGCTTCACGTGCTGCCCAGCAAGAAAGCGCAAGCGCTGCGTTCGAGGCGTCTGCAAATGCAAAAGAACAACCGATTCATTGAGCCGCGAAACAGATTTCACCGTGGCGGCGATTTGCTGGAACGGAATTTCTTGCACACTCCCTGTCACACTAGCTTCGATAGTCATATCACTGACTGCCGTATTACTACAGAGCAACACATACCCCTGTGTGCGCTCAGCCTCAGTCAGCGGATATTCATGATTGCGCGTTTTCTTAACCTTACCCGACAGCACTTTGGCTTTACACAAACCACAATTGCCACCGCTGCATCCGTAATTCACTGAAATGCCTGCGCGCATTGCTGCTTCCAATAAGGTATCGCCACCTTCCACCAAGAAATCTTGCTGGCTTGGTTGCAAGGTCACCTGTGCAGTCATCACGCTCAATATCTTATTTTTAATAGCCAGTGGGTTCGAAAAACCAGGCTCGGTAGCGAGTGCCATTTCTTGCGTCATCCACAATTTCAACTCGTCCAAAATTGCTCGAGTCTCAACATTGCTATGACTTTCTATTTCGCTGAATTTATCCCAAAGACCTGCAACGAACTCATTGAGTTTTTTAAGCTGCACTTGATTATTGGTAAGCACTTTACTGAGCTCAGTAATACGCGCGGCAAGAACTTCAGGCTCCGGCAACGCGCGTTCAAATACACGCTTACCGAAAGCCTTATCTTTGATTTGAGAGACGCGTTTAAATTCAGCGCTGTCTTCTATCTGCGCACTGGGATAACAAGCCAACAAACTCTCGACGGTGACCTTGCCGTCAAATGATTCCATCTCTCCGTTCTGAACTTTTTTTTGCAGTTCAGCGCGATGCTCACCAACTAGTCTTGCGGCTCGGGTCAGGCTTAATAGTCTTATCAAGTGAATGCTCCTGTCGCAGTGATAGTTTGCTTATGCGGAAATCATGCCGGCTGGTTTAAACCTTGAGGCTTAAACCAATCTAGCTTATCTCGTAAAGTGACGACGTCACCCACGATGATCAGCGTGGGTGCCTGCGGCTGCTCACGTTCAGCGATGCCCGGCAAAGTGGCCAGAGTGCCCGTAAAGACTCGCTGATTTTGCGTGGTGCCCTGTTGAACAATGGCGATCGGTTTATCTTCCGGCATGCCGTGTTTAATCAACTCGGCACAGAGCTTATCCAAACCATGCAAGCCCATATAGACCACAACGGTTTGCTTGGGTCGCGCGAGCGCTGGCCAATCAAGATTCATCGTGCCATCTTTGAGATGACCTGTTACGAAGATACAGGCCTGAGCATAGTCACGATGAGTTAGCGGAATGCCTGCGTATGAAGAAACACCCGAAGCGGCGGTAATGCCCGGCACTACTTGGAATGGAATGCCTTCCGCGGCCAAGGTTTCGATCTCTTCGCCACCACGACCAAAGATAAAAGGGTCTCCACCTTTGAGGCGAAGCACGCGCTTACCTTCTTTGGCTAAACGCACTAACAGCTCATTAATTTCTTCCTGGCGCAAGGTGTGATCGTTGCGTTTTTTACCAACAAAAATTCGATCTGCGTCACGGCGTGTCATATCTACAATCGGTTTGGAAACCAAATTGTCATACACCACTACATCAGCCTGCTGCATCAAACGTAACGCACGGAAGGTCAGCAAATCTGGATCACCCGGGCCTGCGCCGACCAAGTACACCTCACCTTGAGTAATATTATTTTCGTTGGCGAGCAGATGATGCAACATGGCTTCACCGCCGCTCTCATCGCCGGTCAATACTTTTTCAGCAACAACCCCACCCAACACACCTTCCCAAAAAATGCGACGTTTTTCAGGATTAGTCACTTTCTGTTTTACGAGCTCGCGGAATTTTTCAGCGAAAGCTGCTAAACGACTATAGTTTTGCGGAATGACGGTTTCTAGTTTGCCACGCATCATGCGCGTCAGCACAGGCGAAGCGCCGCCACTGGAGAAGGCCACCATCAACGGTGAGCGATCCATAATGGCCGGCATGATGAAGCTACATAGCTCAGGATCATCCACCACATTTACGGGAATATTTCGTGCTTGCGCTAATGCGGAAATCTGTTTGTTAACTTCACGATCATTAGTCGCGGCAATAACCAGCATCACATCATCTAAATATTTTGGCTCAAATCTCGCCACGATAGGTGTGATGCCCGGCTTATCCATCAACGCAGGATCAATTTCAGGAGCAACCAAACGGACGTTAGCACCCGCTTCAAGCAACACACCAGATTTGCGCTTGGCGACATCTCCACCACCCACGACCAAACACACGCGACCATTAACCTTTGCAAAGATGGGTAAGTAATCCATTATCCTTTTATCGCTTTCAATATGAGTGGCACCAAGGCCTCTGGTAAAGCAATCTTGCCTGACAATGCAAAAGCATGGGCATTTTCAGACATTTTGTTCCATGTTTTTCTGATGATGAGCAACCATTTTTCTTCATCATACTCAGGGTGAGCGCCCGCAAACGCCAACATGTAATGCTCAAGAAATGTTAAGTCAACGACGTCTTCCATCATCTGAGTCTCAGGATTAGTTTTTAAGCCTTTTTTACTGACGATCGTTTTAACCCGATCGATCATCTCATCGTCGTACCCAACTTCTTTCATTAAGCGACCGGCGGTCTCGGCGTGAAATTTATACAGCCCCGTACGCCACAACATATAGCCAGGCTTATCCATCGTGTAATTACTACGTGGCACTGTCCAGCGTTGGATATGCTGCGCACGTACGGCTAGCTTCACAGCCTCAGATGCTTCTGGCGCATAGCGCTCTTGCATTTCAGACATGCGCTGTGCGTAAAGAAGTTCTTTCGGAACCTCTTTACCTGCCGAGATTTCTTTGTTCGGATCTTCTGAGTTAGCTTTGTCAAAAGCAGCAATCGCTGCTAGGTAACGATTTTGAGTCATAACATGCTCTCCTTGAAATTCGCATTTTTTAATTCGATGTCTGCTTTATGGCGGCGAATAGCTGCAACAAAGCGTGTCGCCCAATAGCAATTACCAATGGTGCGTAGATGTGTGTATGAGGCAAGCAAATTATGCAACACAAACCCATCGCGCTTGTTACCAATTCCATAGCCACGCTCTACGTGGTAAGCAAACTGACTATCCGCAGGAAGATTCTCTAGGCTTGAATAATGAAACTCATGCGCCTTAATTAACTTTGCGGGAACACCTGGCCTTGGCCAAGGGTGCGTCTCATCTTCACTCAAATGCACATAACCACGACCAATCGGTTTGTCATGCATTTTGACATCACCGGGAATCGCTCCAACCATGTGATAGTTTCGCCCCTGATATTCAATCCCCCGAGAGAGGTACATCAACCCCCCGCATTCGGCGTAGGTAGGCAACCCATTTTCGATTGCCTGTTTAATTTCAGCGCGGAGTGAAGTATTCGCTTCCAACTCGGCTGCGCTGGTTTCAGGAAACCCGCCGCCGATAAACATCGCGTCAATTTCAGGTAACTTAGAATCTTGCAGAGTATCGAAGGGAACAAGTTCTGCGCCTGCGGCTTCTAGCGCATCAATATCGTCAGCATAGTAAAAACCAAAGGCACGATCTCTGGCTATACCAATGCGGATTTTTTCACCCCCAGGAAAAGCACTTACCTCAGCTTTATGCAGATGTTGCAGTGCTGACTTTTCTGAGAGCTGCAATAACAAATCTAAGTTAACTTGCTCGGCAATTGCCTCGCCAATCTGCTTAACCTTTGCCGTCGCCACATGTGATTCATTACTCGGCATCAGACCCAAATGACGCTCATCAATACTTAATCTTGGATCATGATGAATTGCACCAATGACTTTTACATCGGTGTAATGCTCAATAATGTCGCGTAGCTTTTTTTCGTGTCGTGCGCCGCCGACATTATTAAGAATGACGCCCGCGATATTGATGTCTTTATCAAATGCTTGATAACCCAGAATGAGTGGCGCAATACCACGGGTCATGCCACGGGAATCCAGAACCAGTACGACCGGCAGGTCAAGCAATTTAGCCATAGCAGCATTGCTATTACTACCATCTAGCGCGAGCCCATCATACAAACCCTTATTACCTTCGACTAGATTGATCTCTGCACTATGACGCTCAAAGGTCGCCACGATGTCATCGTGTTCCATTAAGTAGGGATCGATATTACGGCAAGACCTGCCTGAAGCAAGACCAAGCCACATTGGATCAATGTAGTCCGGCCCTTTTTTGAAAGGCTGAACATTGTGCCCACGTGCGGTTAGTGCCGCACATAGGCCAATGCTTACCATTGTTTTACCAGAAGACTTGTGCGCTGCCGAGATGAGCATACGGTTCATGGCAGCCCTCCAACAGACTTAATCAGCGATATAAGGCTTGTCTTGTGGCATAAAATTCAGGATACGAACGCTAGCAATGGTAATGACGAAGGCAATTGCCAAACCACCAAAACCTAGCAAGATTTCGTAAATTGAAGGGTGATACTCGGAAATTTGGCCATCCCCAAAACTACTAATCGCGATGTGTCCTGGGAATATATTTAGGGGATAAGCCTGACCGCCGACGATGAATACATAGAGCAGAGAAAAGGCGCCCAAAACGACCATCAACGAAGCCATCATTACGCACTTACTCTTCCCCAAACCAGGCCCAAAAATCAGCACGAGCGGAATCAAATTGCCGATGACCACATAACCCCACCAGAACAAGTTTGGATATATACCACCATCTCGAAGAATGAATAACTCAAAACCTTTTTGGTGGGCGAAGTACATATTGGTGAAGTGATAAGCCGCCACCATGTACAGCGAACCCAACACGAAGATGCCTAGCAAGTTTTTCTTGCGCGCCATGATGGAGTCATCTAACTGCTTTTCATTCCACGAATAAATGCTGGCCTGCACGAGGTGAAACACAGCCAAACCCCAAGCAAAGGAAAGCACAATGAACATCGGTGGCAACAAAGCAGAACCGTAAGCCTGACGCGCTGTCAAAAACGCAAAGATCATGCCAGTACCTGTTGTTAGAATAAAGCGCCAAGCAAACACCAAAATTCCTGCTGGCTTAGTCCAAGCATTCATGCGCTGCTCCATCATTGTCCATAGGTAGACAACAATTAAGGAGAACATGCCTGAATAAATCACCACGTTCCAAGCGAACACGGAAGTTGGATTGAAATTGGTCGCAGCAACAATTACGCGATCAGGGCGACCTAAGTCCAACATCAACACCGTTAAGCCTCCAGCCAGCATCGCGATAGAAAGCAAACTCGCCAAAGGCGCTCTTGCTTTATAAATCACCTTGCCAAAAACAGAACCGATGGAAGCAACGTTCAACACACCAGAAGCAGCAACAATCAGAAAAATAGCGAACACATGAGGTAAGCCCCATACGATCTGATTATTCATGCCACTAATAATGTGGCCATGTTCTTCCATCATATGAACAGAGAAAAGGCCGGCGGCGGCTACCAAAACACCTATCGCCATTAGTAGCCAATAGATACGGTTTTTAAAATGTAGAGAAGATAAAGAGGGCATGATCACAGTCCTTGATAACGAACGCCTGGATTCAATTGCAAATCAGCACGTACTTGCACAGACGCAACGCTGTGAACTTTTTTGTAAATTTCACTTTCTTGATTGTTCAGATCACCAAACAAGATTGCTTTATTTGGGCATGACTGAGCGCAAGCAGGTTGTTCACCCGCATCAATTTTGTGTACGCACATCGTGCAGCTCTCAACCGTTCCTTTGCCACGCGGCACATCTGGATTTTGATCAGTAACAACTTCATGCACAAAAGAACGAGCCTTGTAGGGACAAGCCATCATGCAATAGCGACAGCCAATACAACGATGCTTATCTACCAAAACAATTCCATCTTCACGCTTGAAAGAAGCACCGGTAGGGCAAACGTCAACGCAAGGTGGTTGTTCGCAATGCTGACACATCATAGGCAGGGAGAGCTCTCGACCACTGCTAATGTCTTTTATCTCAATCTTACGAATCCATTGTGAATCCGTAGGCAACTTTCCGCCAGTTAGCCCGTTTTCAGTGTTACACGCTGTTACACACTCATTGCAGCCTTCTTTGCATTGGGCTGTGTCAATCATCATGCCCCAACGAACTTTAGAAGTTACCGCCTCAGACTTACCGTGCGCTACGTCAAACAAAAGCATGCCCGGAGCAATAGAAACGGCGGCAACACCAAGTGAAGTTTTTAGAAAACCCCTGCGCTGTGAATTAACATCACTCATTTGGCACTCCTTTGCTTCCATGCACTCTTTCTGGTACCTGAGTGACACTCAAAACAATCTATTTTTACAGCTTCGTAATGATGACAGGCAACGCAGAAACTATCGTTACGTGCGATCACGCTGTCATCCTTAGTGCTTGCATGGCATTCAATGCAGTTTTTAAGGCTAATTGAATCATCACGAATGCCTTTGCGTACGGTTTCATCACGCTGATGAACCAGCAAATGCATGTGATTCTTGCGCATCCACTGCGTATCTTTTACGCATTGTCCACCCTTGCCAATATCTGGCTTAGGTATGTTAGCTTCAGCAGCCCAAACGACAGGCATGCAAAGGAAAAGCAGTAGAGACGCAAGTAGCTTCATTACTCACCCAACCCCATTTGAATGTAGCCAGTTGGGCAAACGTCTGCACAGATATGGCAACCAATGCACTTATCATAGTCAGTTGCGACATAACGACCCAAGGTAGACTCGCTCTTCTTAACGCGGTAAACAGCAGTCTGTGGGCAGTACATCACACAGTTGTCACACTCAAAGCACATACCACAGCTCATACAACGCTTAGCTTCAGCAACTGCATTGCCTTCGTTCAGTGCCATCAAGCGCTCTTCAAAGTTGTTCAACGCTGTCTCTTTATCTAGCGTGATGATGTCACGTTGGATGCGAGGAACTGCATTAAAGTGGCCTAAGAACAATTTATCATGTGGAATTACATAGCGATCTGAACGGTCATCAAAGTTGTGCACCGCAGACGCTGAGTCCCAGGTACCACGTAGCGGTTCAGTAGCCGGCTTAACTTCAATACCTTTTTCTACCAACTTACGCATCAAATCAAACTGGTGAGCATCAATCTTTGGACGCTTATCCAAATCCATTCCCAGCATGTAGTTGTGCATACCGTCAGCCGCGATAGAACCGTGACCAATAGCTGTCGTTAACAAGTGCGGCTTGATTGCATCACCACCCGCAAACACGCCTTTTTGGCCATTCACAATGTAGTTACGGTCTGTAGAGATCGCGCCTTTACCATTGTTAAATGCCTCAAGACCAGTGAAATCAACGGCTTGGCCAATCGCAGAAACGATCAGATCAGCTTCAATATTGTGCTCGCTACCTTCAATGTTTTTGATCTCTAATTTGCCACCTGTAAACTTGGCTTCACAACGCGCCACACGTAGCGCTGTCGCACGGCCGTTTGCATCTTTAACAACGCCAACAGGAACCAAACTACCAAGGATCGCGATACCTTCAGCAATCGCTTGCTCAATTTCATGCTTGTTAGCTTGCATCTTGTCGATATTGAACACCGATGTCAGTGTTACATCGCAACCTTGCTTAGCCGAGATAGAGGCAACGTCATGAGCCAAGTGACCGGCAATTGCTTGCTCTGAATCTGTTTGCTTAGCTGTAGAGATATGACCCAAACGACGAGCAACCGTTGCAACGTCGATAGATGTATCACCACCACCGACAACGACTACACGCTTTCCAACGTGTTGCAAACGACCATTGTTGAAAGCCTGCAAGAACGCTGTCGCTGTAACTACGTTAGGTGCATCGCCGTCAGCAATTGGCAGAGCACGACCCGCTTGTGCGCCCATACCCAAGAATACTGAATCGAAATCTTTGTTCAGCTGATCCATAGTGACATCTTTGCCAACACGCGTGTTCAAACGAACTTTAACGCCGAGGTCAAGAATACGTTGAATCTCTGAATCCAAGACATCACGTGGCGTACGGAAGCCAGGAATACCATAACGCATCATGCCGCCAAGCTGGTCATGATCATCAAATACAGTTACTTCATGACCTTTTAATGCGAGTTGATAAGCGCAAGACAAACTCGCTGGACCGCCACCGATAACTGCTGCTTTTTTGCCAGTTGGCTTAGCAGTGCTTACAAACTTCAATTTGTTTGCAATCGCGTATTCACCCAAGAAGTGCTCAACAGAGTTAATACCTACGTGATCTTCAACTTCATTACGGTTGCAACCACTTTCGCAAGGTGCAGGGCAAACACGACCCATTACTGATGGGAATGGATTAGCCTCTGTCAAACGACGCCATGCGTACTCTTGCCAAGGCATTGTTGGCTTGCCATCCTTACCCACTGGAGGTTTTTCAGTGCCACGAACGATAGCCAAATAACCACGGATATCTTCACCTGCTGGGCAGCTGCCTTGGCACGGAGGAGTTGACTGAATATAAGTAGGACATTTGTGTGAGTAGCTAGCCTGAAAAATTCTTTCACTGCTTTTAACTTTAGTGTCTCCGTCTTTATAGCGACGGAAAGTAATATTTTTGTTAACTTCTGTTGTTGCTGACATGTGTCCTACCTCCAGTAAATTGTTAAGGCGTCTCTACAATCGTACAAAATTTTTGAAATACTAGCCGCTTACTTGTCTCTTTAAATTGAGGCTTAAAATTATTCGGCCAAATTTCAGTGTTTACTACATACAACAATAAAAAAACTTATTTATGCTCACCCAAAATAATCGCATTACTTACCAGTTGGTGCACTCCACCAACTACGCGACGATCAAAACCGTAAATTGGTAAAACTTTAGTGAACTGCGCTTTGCAAATCGCACAAATCGTAGCCATGAAGTTTACGCCGTGCTCATCTACCGCCTGCTTCAAAACTTCCATACGCGGCAAAGCACCCTTTACACGTACATCCAACAAGTCATCTGTTAGCAAACCACCACCGCCACCGCAACAGAATGTTTGTTCGCGCGTTGTGCTTGGCGTCATTTCATAGAAATTATTTGCTACAGTCTTAATGATGTTACGTGGTATCTCAAACTGCCCACCGGCGTAATCGCCCATGCGCGAACCGCGCGCGACGTTACAAGAGTCATGAAATGTAATGATGTGCTTATCATTTTTCGACTTGTCGAACGATAAACGCTCATCTTGAATCATGTCCCAAGTGAATTCACAAATATGAGATGGCTGCTTGTAACGGTGATCTAGTTGCTTCTGCAACATTTGTGCAAAGCGGTCGTTCGCATCAGCCCCATCGCCCACACCAGTCAGCGTATTCCAGAAGCTGTATGCAACACGCCATGCATGACCACACTCACCAACCACAATGCGCTTAACACCCAACTCCAAAGCGGCCTGACGAATGCGCATCGCAATTTGACGAAGCTGATCGTAGTTTCCGATAAACATGCCGAAGTTACCTGCCTCAGATGACATCGAGGAAAGTGTCCAGCTTGTTCCTGTAGCATGAAATACTTTTGCGTAACCAATCAAACTATCAATATGCGGCTCAGCAAAAAAGTCTGCTGAAGGCGTAATCAAAAGCACTTCCGCTCCTTTGACATCCATCGGGAATTTGACATCAATGCCGGTGGCTTCTTTTACGTCCTCTTCCAGACCCTCGAGGGTATCTTGAAGTGCATTCTGTGGCAGACCTAAGTTATTACCAATGCGATGAACTTTACCAATAATTTCGTTGGAGTATTTTTGACCATAACCAATAGAGTCAAGAATCTCGCGCGCAGCCATTGTCACTTCAGCTGTATCAATACCATAAGGGCAGAAGACAGAACAACGACGACACTCGGAGCACTGATGATAGTAGTTGTACCACTCATCCAAAACTTCTTTAGTTAGATCACGCGCGCCCACCAATTTTGGAAATAATTTTCCAGGCAAAGTGAAATAACGGCGATAAACACTGCGCATCAAGTCTTGACGCGCAACTGGCATATTTTTTGGATCTTGCGTACCAATAAAATAGTGGCACTTGTCAGAGCAGGCACCACAGTGGACGCAAGCATCCATGTAAACTTTTAACGAGCGATATTTCGATAACAAATCGCCCATTTTAGCGATTGTTTTATCATGCCAATCTTCAACCAGCGCGCCAGGAAAGCCAATTGCTGTGTTGATTTTTTCGTTAGCAACATAAGGCCCCTTGCTTTCCATTGCTCCTGGAATGAGCTTCGGAATTGTTGGGAAAGGACGATATGCTGGTGCAGTGATATCACTCATTTGCCGATCTCCTGGCTTTGCGCCCAATTTGAAATATGGCGCTTTTCACGCGGATTGTCTGTTTGATTACGGCTAGGTGAGAAAAATATTCCCGGCGCATGCAACAACTTACTAATCGGGAAGATTAGCAACAGGAGCGCCACAGCTGCCAGGTGCAAGAATAACAATGCATCAGCCGGTAACGGCTGAACACTAAAATGCATCCATCCCTGGAAAAATCCTTTGACGGCAATCACGTCAGTATGTGAAACAAATTTCATCAACAACCCAGAGCCTGCAATTGCGACAAACAACAAAAGCATTAAGTGATCTGAAGGTGTAGAGATATAGCGAATGCGCTCAACGAAAATGCGGCGAGCCCACAACCCCATCACGCCCAGCAGCATGGTAATTCCGGCGTACATTCCAAATGGCTGAATCAGCTCGACCCAACCCCACACAGGATCAGTGAAATAACGCAAATGGCGCATAGTGACCAGTGCCAAACTCGCATGAAACAACCAACCAGCACCCCAAGTCCACAAATTAGCCTTAAACAGACTCTCAAAGAAAACTACTTCTCGAGCCATACGCAACACCACACCCGCTTGGGTTGTTGGCGCTGGCGTTGTAGGTATTTTAAGTGGCGCTGGAGTACTTGCGTAGGTACGAATCCGATGAATAAGACCTACGACGAACACCAAAGTCGCAAGATAAAAAAGAATTGCAAACATCGCGCTCATCGTTAGGTTCTATCTTTCAAGGAATTAATAAATTAAACGCAACCAGTTGGCTTTGGTAGACCAGCAATCTTACATGCTTGCTTACCTGGACCGTACGGGAACAAACCATAGAGGTACTCGCTGGTACCTTTTTCTGGTCCGAGCTTCTTGCCAATTGCTTTAGTCAGAACACGAACCGCTGGAGCGATTTGATATTCTTCAAAGTATTCACGCAAGAAGTTAATAACTTCCCAATGCTGGTCAGTCAATTCAACGCTTTCTGTCACCGCCAAGTACTTACCCACCTCTGGATTCCACTCAGCCAAATTAACCAAATAACCTTCTTCATCAGTCTCGTATGATTTACCGCCAACTTCAATTTGTGACATGTTATTTTCCTCTTTTATAAAATTATTACAGCCAAGACTGAGTCGCTTTATTGCTGATCGCGAGATCAACAAAGCCGCCGTGATCAACACCAGTTACCCCGTCCATTAAGCGATCACCTAAGCCACGCGCTTCCAAATCAGGCATCAAGACGTAAATCTTGCACTTACCCATCGCCGCACGTACTTTAGCCTCGAAAGAATTACCCTTGGTCGCAGCGTAAACCGCATCTTCGATTAACAGAATATCGCCTGAAACAGCAACGCGAAGACAGCTATCCAATGTACCGTTCGACAAGGGAGATTTATTGACAATATGTAACATTCCGCCCCCTTAGAAACTTAGAACAACGTCTTGCTGATCCATCAATGCGCCCATCTCAGCTCGGCTAAGAACAGTCACATCTACCAGCAAATCATCTTCAGTCAAGCCACGCTCTTCCATAGCTTCTTTTTCGACATAGAGTTTTTCTACATCGTAGCCATCCAGTGCGCGGTACGTAGGGGAAAAGTTTTTAATCTCAATTCCCTTAGTTTGCTGCCCTTTTTTCATCTGATAAACGCCATCATCTAAAAACACAAGGGAAACATCCTGATCGAAAGCGGCTGTAATCAACACAACCTCAAGCGACTCCAACGCATAAATTGTTCCGTAAGGCGCTTTGCGGTTTACGAACATGAATTTTTTTACAACATCACTCATTCTCGTCTCCCCTTAATCGCCGAACGTAATTAATCGATCGCAACTGGTACCCGCTTCAACCAACTGCCCTAAACCAGAAATACGAAATCCTGTCGCCAAGTTTTCTTCACGAATCCCACGGCGCATTGCTGCTGCAACACACACGACCAAATCAGTCTTGTGCTCTTCAGCCAACTTTGACCAACGGTTAACGATATGACGATCATCCTGCGGAGGATCTGTCAATTTCGAAGCGTTATTCACGCCATCATGATAGAAAAATACGCGCCATACTTCGTGGCCTTTAGCGATTGCTGCCTTAGCAAACAAATAGGCAGAATCGCTAGCCTGATGCTGGTATGGACCCTCATTAACCACAATACCAAACTTCATATCAGCCCTTTCAATTAGAAACGGATATGAGCCGAGGCATTGAGGTTCGAACGAGAACCACGCCAATCGTCAATTAGATACTTGGTAAAGGGAAGACCTGTCTTCTCAAAGAAGCGTGGCCAGCCAATACGGTCGATCCAGTCAGCCAAACGCTCCCAAGCGCGAGCATCTTCCTTGTACACACGGAGGATGTTCTTAACTACTGCAGAAACTTCAGGCCAACGTGGTGCATTGTTTGGATAACCAGACGCAACCATCTTCATGAATGTTGGCTTGCCGCGAGCGTTAGAGTTTTTACCACCAACCCAGATCGCCAACTTTGAATGCTCTGGATCATTGATCTGCATTGGAGGGCATGGTGGGTAGCAAGCACCGCAGCACATACACTTAGACTCATCAATTTCCAAAGAAGGCTTACCGTTAACCATCGCCGGACGAATCGCAGCAACTGGGCAACGTGCAACTACGGTAGGGCGCTCACAAACGTTAGCAACCAACTCATGGTTAATAATAGGAGGCTTTGTGTGCTGAACAATAATTGCGAGGTCAGCTTGACCACCGCAGTTAATTTCGCAGCATGATGTAGACAAGTGAACGCGGTTAGGCATTTCTTCACGTCTAAATTCATCATACAACTCGTCCATCAATGCCTTAACCACGCCAGATGCGTCAGTACCAGGAATGTCGCAATGCAACCAACCTTGAGTATGAGCAATCATGGTGATTGAGTTACCGGTACCACCTACTGGAAAGCCATTCTTCTCCAGCTCAGCAATCAACGGAGCAACTTTCTTTTCATCAGAAACGATGTACTCAATGTTAGAGCGAATTGTGAAACGTACACGGCCTTCAGCAAACTTATCGGCAATGTCACACAGCTTACGAATTGTATAAACGTCCATCTGACGCGCTGTACCGGCACGCACAGACCAAACCTGGTCGCCAGAGTGAGCTACGTGATGTAACACACCTGGACGTGGACGGTCATGATATTTCCAATTGCCGTAGTTCTTTTCCAAAGAGGGGTGCAAGAATTTTTTATTATCCGGCACACCAGTTTCTTTTGGCTTACGCTTTGCTGCTGGTTGAACTGCTTGATTCATTATTTTCTCCTCAGGCCGCTTGTTTTTTTGCGTTGATTTTTGCTACTTCTTCTTCCCAACCATCTGTACGTACATACGGATTCATACGTGGGTTGCTAATCATTGCTGGATCAACATCAACCTCCATCGCATCTAGGAAGTTAGTTAGACCAATACGCTCGATCATCTCACCCGTACGCTCGTGCTCCAAAGCGTTTTCAGCGAAGAAGTCAATTGTGCGCTGAGCGAAATCAACCAATGCTTCTTGATCTTTATCAGTATCCAACTTGATAAATGGCAGAACCACGGTACCCATCAAACCACCAATCTTCAGGTGACTCTTACCACCCACCAGAACTGTAGCACCCTTATCTTTACCAGGAGCCAAAGCACCAGTCATTACGTTAATGCAGTGCATGCAACGTACGCAGTCTTGGTTGTCGATTTCAATAGCATGTGTATCGCTAACTGCAACGCTAGTGATATGTGCGCCAGCTTTAATCTTCTTGATTTCTTTAACCTGGAAAGTTTTAGTTGGGCAGCGTGAAACAACGTCATTTACCAACTCATCCATACCGTGCTTAGCAAACCATTTCTTAGCCAAAGTCTCGTCAGAGCGCATGTTGTCGCGCCATGTACCGATAACAGCCATGTCTGAACGCTGAACAGAGTTCATACAGTCGTTAGGGCAGCCAGAGAACTTAAACTTGAATTTGTATGGCAGAGATGGACGGTGAATATCATCCAAGAATGTGTTCAAAACATTACGGTGTGTTTTAGCTTCGTCGTAGCATGACTGCTCGCAACGTGCCGCACCAACGCAAGACATAGAAGTACGCACAGCAGGACCCGCGCCACCCAAGTCAAAACCCATCTCGTTGAATTCGTCAAATGCGTGCTGAACGTTTTCTGTTGTAGCACCTTGGAACATGATATCGCCAGACTGACCGTGGAATGCAATCAGACCAGAACCATGCTTCTCCCAGATGTCGCAGAACTGGCGCAGAGTACCTGTATCGTAGTGCATACCTGGAGGAGGCATAATGCGCAGAGTATGGAACTCAGCAGCATCTTTGTACTTAGGCGTGCCGTCAGCGTTTTTCAATTCAGTAAAGCGAGGAATAACACCGCCGCCGTAACCGAACACACCAACCGTACCACCTTTCCAGTAACCTTTTTTAGTCTCGTAAGACTCTTCAAGCTGACCTAACAGATCAACTACATAGTCTTTATTTTTCGCCAAATCTTTCAATCCAGTCACAAAACTGGGCCACGGGCCCGACTCGAGTTGATCGAGGTTAGGGGTATCATGCATTTTCTTCGCCATAATTTTTCCTTTAAGTCGGCAGCCAAAGCTTCACCGATAACTAGTTTTAATGACCCCGCAAGAGAACGGGTAGATTTAATAACCCTTTAAAATACTGGGGCTGGTACTACAAACGGTTAATCCAACTGGGCCGCGGCTTAGAATCAATACCAAAGCGCCCAATTTCCGATGGATGCGAATAGTAAAGCGCATCAAGTGCGTAAACCATAGCCCCTAGCAACTAGCACCAAGTAACCCTTACGGGCTATCTCAAAAAATCCCCTAGTAGTATTTCAAACGCATGGCTAATGGATATAAACTCGCGTCCCGAATATAAAGCGATTCACATTATTTACATGGCGCAAATTAACGAGCTCGGCAAGTTTAGAGTGCCTATTGGCAATCAAGAAATCGAATTGCAACAAATAGATCATGTTGAAGGCGGCATGAGTATGTTGCGCACGCGTATTCGTGAAGCCAAGCGCTTCACCATTTTCGATGTTGACTCTATCACTGCCCGTCATTGGGCAAAGATAATGACTGATTGGGCTGACTCTCAGGAACAAAGCGGCAAATGACATTAGCTATCACCGAAATGATTGATGCAGTCTATGACGTGAGTGGGGATACCCTACCGTCACACTATGCCTTTCCGCTTTGGCATGAGTTGGTTCGACACGTCCCCACTTTAGCTTCAGACCCTTCAATAGGTGTAATCCCCTTTAAAACTGCTCCTAGCGAAGCAGGGCTCTTGCTCGCTAAGCGCGCCAAACTAACCATTCGCTTGCCGGCCAGCCTCGCCTCTCATGCGTCGGCATTAAATGGCAAGCAATTAAATATTGATGGCGTGAGCTTGCAGCTCGGCGCAAGCAAATTAAAATCAATTCAATCATTCACCACTCTTCACTCCAACCTAGTTGCATCAAATGACGAAAGTGAAGAGCAGTTTTTAGCGAACGTCACAAAAAAACTAACTGAACTAGGTGCTGTTGGAGATTTGCTCTGCGGCTTGCATGGCACGATGAGCACCCGCGATCGCACAATTAGGGGGTTTAGTTTAGTCATACATAATATGAAGGCAGAGCCTTCATTACGTCTACAGTATTTAGGCTTAGGCGCCGACCGCCAATTTGGCTGCGGCATTTTTGTACCCTACAAAACCATCACTGATTTGCGTGATGAATAAGTAGGTTTTTTAACGGAGAAAGAAGATGGGATACATAGTTGCTGGTAACGAACTTGAGACAGACGCGGACGGCTATCTGCTAGAGCCTAATTACAGTGAAGAAGTGGTTAGCGTGATCGCCGCCGCCGAAGGCATCGAGCTGACACCTAGACATTGGGAAATCATTAACTATATGCGCGAGCAATATCGCGAAGAGGGTGCAACACCAATTTTTCGCCAGATGCTAAAAGGCGTGAACGCATTTTGGCCTGAAGCAGAAAGCAAAGATTTGTACGATCTATTCCCAATTGGCCCATCTAAGCAAGCAGCTAAAGTTGCAGGTTTACCTCAGCCAAAAGGTAAAGGCGGCTACTAATAACTAAAGTATTGAGGAGATTGAAATGCATATGGTTAACATTACGCTGGACATGAAGGGGCTGTCTTGCCCCGCTCCTCTCATTGGCGCTAAGCGTATGGTCGATGATCTTGCGCCTGGACAAGTGATGCTACTCATTTCAGATTGCCCAGCAACGCCGGACGATCTGTTTGTTTGGGCAAAACACACCGGCAATCAGATCGTGAAAACCGAAAAGATGCCAAGCGGTGGAACGGGCTACCATATTCAAAAAGGTAGAGCCCCAAGTCACGCCCACGTAACTTTGGACATCCGTGGCGCAGTTTGCCCGGGGCCTATCGTTGAAGCAAAGAAACTATTAGGCGGCATGCAAACCGGTGAAGTGCTACGCTTAATCAGTGACTGCGTTGGAGTTCAAAACGACATCAATGGTTGGGCAGACGCTACCGGCATGACGATTCTTGAGAGCTTCGAAACGTCACAAGGCGTGTTCGAGTTTTACATCCGTAAAGGCTGATATTTTGCGGATAAAGAGTCATTGGTTTAAAAGTGGCGCCGAGCGAGCACCCGAAGAGCTCGCTGGTGCCATTGCGTTTAATGTTTCAAGAATCGCTGAAAACGCGCTCAAGAAAACGAGGAAAGCAAATTTTGAGATTGAAGTCGGGCCTCAATACTTTGCTTTTCTCACCGAATTTACAATTTTTCTGATTCTGGTGGCGGATCGAATCGCTTATAAAAACCTGTCAGAAGAAGATCGTTTTAAATTTACCTCTGCACTCGCGAACCATGTGGGAGACGTTTTTTCCGAAAACAAAAGTCGCCTACTCGTTGGTGCTGGCCCAATAGCCGAGTGCAAAAACACCTTTATTGATCAACTGAACTTACGTGCCGGCGAATATGCTGACTTTAACTACACTGAAAAAGGCCCCGAATTTGCCTTTTTTCGTTACGTCGCTTTTTGCATGGATCAAGTCGTCATGGAAGGTAAGGACCACGGCTGGATTATTGACCAAATGATGAGTATCGAAGCGCCTGAAGCGGTCGATATGGTTGAGAGCACCTTCAAAAACCTGACGGAAAGCGAAGAGTCAAAAACGCGCAAAGTTCGTCAGGCTCGTAAACGCGCGACTTCCAGTTACGATTAAATCGTGTCCACCCCCTTTGACTTAGACTCAATTGATGCTTACCAACATTGGCGGGACCGCAAGCTAGCCAATGCCAGCACCAAGGCGAGCGATCTCATCGTCAACGTCAAAAATCCTCTCGCCTTAAGCAAAAGCGAACGCACAGAACTTCTCGCTCGTAGTCAAAAAAACAACATGGCGATCTATGCTTCCGAATTGGCGATGGATGAAAGCGCGTTGCAAACCTTCAGTCAGCAACTTGGCCTAAAACATCTTGACGCAAACTGGCTAGCCGGAGAAAAAGGGGTCACCCGCATCACCGTGTCACACGAGGAGGGTCATCAACGTCAGGCCTATATTCCCTATACCGATAAGCCCATCAAATGGCATACCGACGGCTATTACAACTCACCCGAGCGCCAAATCCACGGCATGGTATTGCATTGCGTACAAAACGCAGGCCAAGGTGGAGAGAACCGGGTCATTGATCATGAAATCGTCTATTTATTGTTGCGCGACATTAATCCTGAATACATTCGCGCACTCTCCTCACTAGATGCGATGACCATCCCCGCACGCACTGACGAAGATGGAGTGGCTCGCCCCGCACAAGCCGGCCCTGTTTTTTCCGTTAACCCAGATGATGGCAAGCTACACATGAGATACACCGCACGCACACGTAGCATTGAGTGGAAACAAGACCCGCTTACACAGACAGCAATTACTCAATTAGAACAGCTACTTAGGTCAGAAATACCCTATATTTTCCGACTGCTTCTTGAGAATGGAATGGGGATTATCTGCAATAACGTGCTGCATGACCGAACCGCATTTACAGACGACCCATTAAAACCCCGGTTACTGTTTCGGGCTCGCTATCTAAATAGGCTAAAGGAAAATTAAATTACATTTATTGCTAAAGGTTTTTTAACTGTTGTCGATAAACCACATACTGCTTGAAATTTTTGGCTATCAGAGGACTGTTAGAAGCCTTAGCCTTGGTATTAATTGGAGAGGATCAAAATGTCGAAAAATACTACCTCAATACTGAAACAACTCCGCCTTTCCTTCCTTGGCTTCGGCTTAGCAATGGGTCTCGTTTTCCCTATTTACGCCAACTTCTTCGTAGACTGGAAGGAAGGAATGTTGGGATGGTTCTTTGTCGGCTGCGTCGTTGCGGGGCTAACCATTGGCATCGTTAATAGCAAATTGCTCGAATGGCTATTGATGCGCAAACTCAAACTTGTTGCCACTGCGGCTGACCGCATTCGCAAAGGCGACTTACGCGAAGGCTGTGGGGTGCGCAGCGCAGACACTATCGGTGAAATCACAGAAGGTTTCGACAGCATGGCCACAGGCTTGCGTGAAACACTTCACGAAATGACCAATTCAGCTGACTTAGTTGACGCGACTGCTCGGCAGATGGGCGTATCGATGACATCACTCACCAGCACCATGGAAGAATATCGCCAAAACGAGCACGAAGTGATTAAAGTGATCAACGGCATGGCGGACTCTTCTAACGAAATTTTGTCTCTGGCTGATGCCGCAGGCAAGAGCTCCAGCTCAGCGGACGAATTAGTGCGCAATGGTGTTGTTCAAGTGAGCGCAACTGAGAAGGCAATTTCCGTCCTAGACGAAGCAAGCCGTAAAATTTCTTCAAACGCATCTAGCTTAGAAAGCAGCGCAAAAGAAGTTGAAACCGCAGTCTCCGCGATTCGTGCGATTGCTGAACAGACTAACCTGCTGGCATTGAACGCGGCGATTGAAGCTGCCCGTGCAGGTGAGCAAGGTCGTGGTTTTGCGGTGGTTGCTGATGAAGTTAGGAAACTTTCTGAGCAGGCTGCACAAGCTACAACCCGCATCGACGCCGTGTTGAAACGTGTAGGTATTGACGTTGCCTCTACCGTAGCGATCTCTGAAGAAAACGCTAACGCCGTGAGAGATGGTCTACGTGCCTCGCAAGCTTCTTCGGAAATTTTCGAACAGATCGAGCACTCCACCTCTGCCATGAAGAACGCTGTTGACGCAGTGCGTGAAGCTGCTGACGACCAGCAAATGTTGGTTGGTATCGTACTGAGCCGCATTGCAGAAAATCAAGTTCGCACTGATGCGGTTGCCGCACTTACGCAAGAAGGCAAAAACGAAGCCGGGCACATGGTTGATGCGGCTCGCTCGCTTAATGAAATCACCAAAAAGTTTGTAGTTTAGAACAATACAAGTCAAATAAATCAAATAGATATATAAAATAAACCGTTATCACCTTCCAACCAAAAGTTGGGAGGTTTTTTATTTTGGATCGAAACCTCAATGCGTAAACTACTTATAACACTCGCTCTACTTCCCTCACTTACACTCGCACAAGAACTCTCGTTCAAACAAATTTCGCCTGGTATTTATGTTCACCAC
>Ga0194062_1000315_pt1 | contig 20059 bp, 12 predicted proteins | sample SepL2225m_MetaG_FD_155481 | JGI IMG/M metagenome (GOLD analysis project Ga0194062, IMG submission 155481) | Anoxic zone freshwater microbial communities from boreal shield lake in IISD Experimental Lakes Area, Ontario, Canada - Sep2016-L224-25m | ecosystem: Environmental > Aquatic > Freshwater >... | reverse complement strand
AGACATATCTTTATCATTTATTCTAATAAAAAACCTATTGCCTTCAAAATTATATTCTCTATTGTTTAGTTTTAATATTCGACAGAAATTTGCTTCCCACGTACTCCTTACATAGTGTCCTATATCGTCTCTAAAGCCTCCCCTGCCTCTCCCAGAACCAACAGGAGACGCTTTACCATACATAGGATTACCTGAGCCAGAAAAGCTCCTACGGCCCTCTATACCTTTTCTTCTAGCTTCAATGTTTTTAATGGTGTGAAATTTACCATCTTTCCAAGCTCTAGATACAGAGTTAGATACGTTTTTATTATGTTCATCTGTTTTTACTAAAGTTTTCATGGTTTTAGATATTTTACTATTTTTAAAACTATTCATTTCATCTTTTGAAAAATGTTTAGAAACGAATAACATTATTTTTTCATAAGAAATACCTAAAAATATATTTATTTTATTCAATGAATATATAATGTTGTGAATATTTTCTCTTTTTACATTCTTATTCTGCCTATATAAATTAATAATTTCAAACTCATCTCTTGATAATAAGTCTATGTGGTTTTTATCTTTCGTCTTTCTTATATGATTAACCACCTTCCAATGACTGTCATATTCTCTTTCACAGATTGGACACTTAGTTAAAAATGGTTTTTTAAAATCTTCTTTCATACAACTTATATCGGCAAATATTTAATTATTTTGTATATACTTTCTTCGTTTTACATATTTTAAAAATAATATATGGAAAGTGAGCTACTGTATATACAATTCCATTAAGCCACAGTACAATAATAAATGTTATATGCTGTTATATGTGTGTAAAAAAAAAGAGCCTCAATTTCTTGAGGCTCTCAAAAGCACCGTGTTTATTGGTGTTTAGTCGTTATTAGGTTGCAGAGCTTACGTTGATTCTTGCTACTGCGTAGTCGTTCACGATCACTATCCCGATTTCTTCGTAGATGACCCATCCTAATCTTAATTTCTTAGGATCGTCTGCTGGAAGTACGGTAATATCTTGTCTAATTGGGAACGCACCAACGGTATCAGGAGAAGCTATGACAAGCACAACATCGACTGGCATACGAGAAGATACATGGATATCAGCGGTATACAAGTGACCATAAAGGCCGGTTGTGATGATTTCTCTCTGAGTTGCTTCGTCGTAGAAGGTCTTACCAAACGCACGGACTGAAGCGAACTGGGTTGCGTGCATGATTATCTTAGTTGCAACGAGGTCATGCGTCTCGATGTAACGGAAAGCGGTGTTCAAAGATGCTACGCTCAAGGTTCCGAAGTTGTCAACAACGTTACCAGAAGAGGTTGCAGCAGCGAGCAATGCGGCGAAAATATTTGTATCTTCTTCCTTTTGAATCGCTTCTTTTGCCTTGATCTGGGCGCGGTCTACAATGTAGAATCTACGAGCCTTGATTTCTGAAAGCTTAACAGTTGGGTGAGCCGCGATTTCGAATGTAGGAACGAGAATTTCTTCACCTTCTACAATCTGGTCAGGAACGCCACCACGACGAGATATAACAGTTGCGATGGAAGCTACGTCTCTTTCGTAACGAGCCAATGCGCCCTGTGGTAATTCGTCAACCATCAAGCACTTACGACCTACAGCTTGGAATTCCAAACTTCTACGAATAGGTTCAACCATTGCTTGAGCCAAGGCTACTCTACCTTCATCGGTAGACATAGCAATAGCTATTACATCTTCTTTTTCTTTGTCAGTCAAATTATTTTTATTAAAACTCATTTTCATTTCTCCTTTTTCTATTTCTAAGTATTCACATACAGCAAATCTTAGAATGATAGTTATTGTTTGTTCAAATTCACACAGTTAAATTACAAAGACATCTTGAATTCGATGTAGTTGCCCAAAGATATAGAGCTATTTACATCAGTGCCAGTGACACCAGATGGTTCTGCTCCATAAGCCTTAGTTACGATACCGACTACTGCACCAGAAGCGTACACTTTCAATAATCCGTTAGCAGCTACACCCAAAGCGGTGCCTGGGGTTGGAGCAGCAACAACTAAAGTAGAGTCAACTTGGTCAGAAGCAAAGATACCACCATTTTGATAAACAGTGATTTTGCCACTTGCAGCAGTTTCATCAAAGAAGTCGGAAATACGATTAGAGGTTCCTCTTTTGCTGCCCGCACCATTAATGATGAGAGTATTAGCATAAGGTGTTCCACCTAAGCTTACGCCGCCTTTCGTTGCCGCAGTAGAGCTATCGCCAGCAATACCCAATGGGTAAGCTTCGTTAGCACCGGCAGCAACAACATAACCGCCAGTGTCAAGCTTAACAACCTTACCTTCTAACAAAGATGGGTTGGTGCTTGGGTTTACAGGGTAATCTCCTGCTATTACGTGTTGGATTTCAATTAAAGCCATTTTATTTTCTCCTTAAAAAATTTACATTCTCTTATATGGTAGGCTTATTAATTTCTACCATATGTCTTTTTAAACTCATGTTCTGTTTCACTAGCCAATTCATTTCTCTTACCGAGAGTGAACATTTCAGTTAGCTGTTTAGTAAGGTTAACATCAGCACTAGCTGTTTTAGTTTCCTTATTACCGATAACTACGGTTTGCTCTAAACCGTCTGATGCTACGTCGAGTCCTTTCTTTACAGGAAATATATCCTGTTCTAAACTTGATAGTTGAGCTAATTTTAATGCTTTGAACTCGTCAATCTTTCTGCCTAAGTCTTTGACTGTTATTTTTCCAGCCTCTAACATTCTGCCTGCGATTGTAGTTGCCTTTGCAGTAACTAACTTAACTTCTTCGGACTCCGCTATGGTAGTACCTTTTACTTCGTTCTGTTTTTCAGCATCGCTGGTATCAGTCTTTAACTTTCCACCACCGGCTGGGATACTTGGAGCATCCTTTGGTTTATCTTTAAGTGTTTCTTTTTCCTTACCGATAAATCCACCATCGCTCTTTACATCTTTATCTTTTATAGTTTCAGGACTAAACTTCTCTTCTTCGCCAATTGTTTTTCCATTACTGTATGGTTTTACATCTGCGTCATCTTGAGGAGCCTTAACTTCAACTTTCTTTTCAGAAGCTTGGATTATACTGTCTGCTAATCTGTTCATGCGATTCTTTGTAGACGCAGACTTAGATTTTTCAGAAAAATTACCAGCCCCTTCTTCGCCGCCAGTGAATCTTGTATCTCCACCAGTTGCCTTATCATTATCCTTTTCTCCACCAATTCTAGCATCAGCAGAAGGAACATCTACTTCTTTAGTTTTAACTGGCTGTTCGTCACCAATCTTAGAACCATCTCCCTTAGATGGAATCTTTGGCCCTTTTTCATTCAAAGGCTGTTCAATTCCAATCGTCTTTCCATCTTTTATCTTCCCAATATCCTTAGAATCTTGAACATTTTCTTGTTCTAATCCCTTGGCTACTTTCTTCTGCTTATTTATAACATCAAGAACACCGCTTAAATTCAAGCCATTTATTGAACCTTGTCTTGGGATATATCCAGGACGCATAGTTGAAGCTTCTTTTTCGGTTATCATGTTGCCTTCTTCTCCTTCTTTTTCTACTTTCTTCTTAGAAGTATCTTTATTAGTTACTCCTGGATTATCGTTTTCGTCTTCATCATTATTCTCTTCTTTTTCTTCTTCTCCTTCTTTTTCTTCTTCAGAATTTTCATCCTTATTATCTTCATCAGATTCATCTTCATCAGATTCATCGTCGTCAGATTCATCATCATCAGATTCATCATCATCAGATTCATCATCAGTTGATTCTGTAGACTCTTCAACAACTTCAGAAGGTTCTTCGGTAACTTCTATTTCAACAACTTCACCACCGGCTGGTGCAACTTCAGACACAGCAGGAGCAGCGATTGCAGCAGGAGCGACCAGTGGAGATACGATATTTTCCATCAAAGGTTTTTCTTCTACTGGAGCCGCAGGCACTCCATTAGATTCGGTTCCTAAGTTTTCATCCAAAACCTTATCAACAACTGTATCTACGGTATCAGCAACATTACCAGGCATTTCAACTTCTACTTCAACTTCTGGAACTTCAATGTTGTGATGTTCTTCTTCGGCTGGATTTTCACCCTTAGCGATATCAATTGCTGCATCTAATTTTTCCAAAAGGTCTAGAGGAAGTTCAACGCTTACTGTTCCAGGTTGCCCTTCATCATTGAATGGACTTATTTCTTCTGGCATATCTGTAGTTACTTCTGGAGTAGATGTTGGCAATCCACCAGGTCCACCTGGCCCTTCTGGATTCTCATCAATACCACTACCTAACTCTTCAGAAATTTGATTTTCTATTTGAGCATACTTAGTCTTTATATATGTACAAATTGTTTGTGATTGTCTTAAGTTATATCCAATCTTCAAATAATCTTGCAAACATTCAGACTGAGCATCTTTTTCCATCCAATCTTCGCCTACAGACATTGCTAACTTGGTAGAATATACACCATTATCTCTTAAAGAATTACAGATAGCATCAGCTAAAGGCTTACCTTCATAAGGTCCACTCAAGCAAACCGCATTTTCACCAAATCTATTAGCTAACTTCTGACGACACATTTCGCATGGGAAATCCTTAGAAGCTACTTTAGAGAAAGTGTTCTTGTAAGTTTCTATTGCAGATGCTTTTTTACCAGCAGTCTTAATAGAACCTAAAAGACCCTTATCTTTCATAGCCAATATTGTCTTACCTTTGGTTGCGATATCCATGAAATCAAACTGTTCTTCAGTTATGTTCATTTTTTCAAGAGCCTTTACGATGTTCTGCTTTTCTCTAGAACAAGAATCACAACTAACCTTAGTTAATGGATTCCATATCCAAGTAGCATATACTTCATTTGGCTTATCAGATACAGAAGCAAACTTCACGCTGTAAGGAATACCCGTATCTAAACACAAGTGTTCATTAGCAGATACTTCTATTGTATTTGTTGAACCAGTAAGAGGACTTACCGAACCCAACTTTATATTGTTCTTGCTTATCTTTTCTCTTGCAGTCTTAGTTAATAGAGTTGTTGCAGAAAATTTCTCTAAAGCAACAATCTTATAAGAAGCAGCAGCTTCCATACCCTTAGCCGCACCATCATCTTCAGGTAAAGCAAATCCTTCACCAGCTTCTTCACTTTCATGATCTGGTCTTGAAGCATCATTGGTTATGTGTACGACAGATTCATACCACCACTTAGAACCGCAATTATTACATTGTCCTTTTCCAGAAACAACATCTACGTCATCACTAGAACATACTGGACACTTGGTACCAGGAGGAACCGCATTCAATTCATCCATACCACCTTCTTCTAACCCTTGACCCATATCACTTTGTTCAAAGCTCTCTAGAGGAGGCTGACCACCAGTTGGTGGTTGAGGTAAAGTTGCTCCTGCACCTGCACCGGCTCCACCAGAAGGTCCACCAGGGATTTCACCACCAACTCCTGCACCACCTTGTCCACCAAACATCTGAGCTTGTTTTACCATAGCCTTTCTCTTAGTAGAAGCAGCCATCATCATCTTGTTATCTTCACCAAATCCATCTGGCTCAATTCCAGTTTGTTCTGGGGCGTCTATAGACTTCTTAGAAGGACCGTTTCCGGCTACACCGCCATTAAATATTTGTTCAAGCTGTTGTTCAGCAGACATATTTGAGCTTCCAGGGCTTACCGTGCCGGCCAAACTCACATCTTCAAAACCATCATTTGGAATATTATTCATATCGGCATCAGTTGGAAGTCCATCTTTAACCGCAGTCTGTTCTTCTCCAGGATAAACCTCAGAAGCATCAGGAAGGTCATCAAAACCATCTGCCCCTGGCTTCATCCAACCTGGATTTATTTGCGCCAAAGCAATCTTTTCATCTGCACTTAAAACATTAACATCTTTCATGGTTGCAACAACTAAACCGTTTTCTTCATCTACATCAACAGCGGTCAAAGCAACTTTGATATTCTTGTTGTTAATTTCACTTCTAGCAAACTTAGCAACAGACTTCAAGAATTCTCTCTTATTTTCTAAAGGAACGCCAATTTCAGAAAGGTCTGAAGCTATTTGATAAATACCATCGGAAGGAGCTTCAGATGCGGCTAAAGACTTAAGAGCAGATTCAAAATCTGATTTCTTATTTACAGTTGTTACTACATTTTCTTTTTGCTTCAAAGCATTTTGAACAGAAGCTTCTACCATCTTCATACCTTCTTCGCTAGAAGTTACAACCTTCATAGCTTCGAATAAGTTGTCAGTAGAGAAACCTTGTAAGTTTTCACTAACTGTCAAAATCAAAGAATCAATAGCATTAGGAGTATTTACACCAGATGCTACCTTAGAGAAATATCCATAACGATTAGTTTCAGCAAATCTATTTTCTTTCTTATTAGGAAGAGCATTAACTAAAGTCAAGAAAGAGGCTTTATCCAAATTCTTAACATTCTTATTTATATATTCAACTGCATTGATTATCTCGCTTGGAGTTTTACCAAAGTTAACAATAGTTTCTGCCAAAATGTTCTTAGCAGTCTTAACTATTTCTTTAGAATCGGCCCAACGATTAACAATATCACCCTTGGCAGCATCTAACTGTTTTTCAGTTATTACAGCATGAATAGGGAAACTGTGATGACTTCTGAAATCATCAAGTTGTTTCTCTGTGGTTATTGTGGATTGGTCTTTGTCTAAAATAGAACCAACCAAACGACTGGTTTCATTCCATTGTTTTTCAGTTATAACATCAGGATATTCGTTCCAACGAACGACATAACCATTCTTAATGCTGTCTAACTGCTTCTCAGTTATAACATCATAAGAACCTCTTCTTTCTTGAGGAGAGTCAGTAGATGTAACATTTACATCTTTTGGATTATCTAGTTGTTTTTCAGTAACAACGGTTGGAGAATCGTTAGTTCTTTCTCCGGTAAATTTCGCATTATCTAACTGTCTTTCAGTGACTACGTTAGTATCATGAGAGGCAACTTTTTCTTGTGAATCGTTTTGGCTATTTTTTGTAGACATTACATCTGACTCCTTTTCTATGTTTTTTAACTGACTAACTTTGTAAATATTCTCTACTCTATTAGAAAATACTTTTAACATCTCTTTTAGATTTATAAATAAATTTATAAATTCCTTTTTTTCTTTTTCATTATTTATTAAACTGGCCGCTTTAGGCATTGTAACATTACCCAAACTGCCCATATCCAGGTTTAAATTACTATTATTTTCTGGTTCTTTTGACATTTGTGGCACTGGCTGAGGTTTAATTGGAGCTACAGCATTAACAATTGGTGCATTATCTTCTGAAACTATTGATGGTAATTGCGTATATCCATTCTCAATAAGTTCATCAGCATATTCTTGTATTTTTGCAATAACTTCTACTAAATCGCTAACGTATTCCATAGATATGTGTTCTTTCTGAGCCATCATTGACTTAGCAACACGTTCTATCTTATCCATTGCGTCATTTAAGAATTTGATTTCTAAAGCACCAGAAATCTTATTTATCTTGTCTTGAACCTGAGCCACTTTTTTATTATCTGAAATTGAGCAAGCTCCATTGTGACAGTTACTTAATGTTTCTCCTAACTTAGCCACCTTCTTAGATAAACCTTCAGTATTGAAAACTTCATGTACTAAACAGTCATGACAGGCTGGATTAACTACTAAACTATCTTCTATAAACTTTATACCAAAGTTATGTTCATATGTTTTAGATTCTTTATGAATGATTTTTCCATCTTCGTCTAAATTTGAGAACTTAACAGGGCAAGAATCATATCCTGGCACTTTAATACCGTTTTTACCATAAGCTAATTCAACTTTACCAGTAAATGTTTTATTTTTTCTATGTTTTATATGGTCACAGTATTCTTCGGCAGTCTTTGCCGCCGATCCGCAAATATTACACACAGAAACATCTACAGAGCAGCCCATCGAAGTATTTGAAACCATAATATGGTTTACACAATAAGAATGGTCTTCTTCTATTTCTAAATCGTAAACTTCTCCATTATATTCAGTTTTTTGTATACCCGTTACCTTTCTTAAAACTATATCTTCCAAGTTGTGCCATGCAGCAGGTTTATATTCATTCTCTTTTGCTTTTTTGTATATTAATTTTTCTCTAAGTTTTTTAGATGTGGTTAATCCAAATACTATTTCGTGTACTGGTCTATATCCCCATTTACCAGTATTTTTTACAACTCTATATCTTGTTCTTATTCCAATTTTAGAGAACAAAATTCTAAGCTGGCTTGCTAGTTTTTCAGAAACAGTTGCAACTCCATAAATTTTCTTTTTTACATTATATCCATCTCCTTCTATATATCCAGCTAATAATGCAGCAGTTAAATTTTTATCAATATTTAATAATTTTTCATTTAAAACTTTATCGTAACTATATTCTCCACATTTATCTAAAAACCACGCTGCTACATCTTTACCGTATAAACAAACTCTTGTCTGTGATGAGTCTGGATAATGATTTATTGTTGGAGAGTTTTCCTTATTAGAGAAAACTTTACCTAATAAATCAAAACATTTACTAGCTAGAGTTTCAAGTTCGCTTGATCCAAAATTAAAAATAACAGAATGTCTTATTCCTTCTCTTTTTTCAAAGCTTCCTTCTGCTAAAAATAAACCTATTAGAAATGCCTCATCTTCTGAGATATAATTTTTTTCTTTTTCTTTTGTATATTTTGGCTCAATCAACAAATCTCCAATCTTTACATCTTTTGCTTTTATTTTTTGTATATTTTCATATGGCAACTCTGTGCCTTTCATATTGTGACCAGTAAGGAACTTTCTTGTAAATGTCTGTTTTGTTATTCTTTTATCTTTGACATCAAAGATATCTTCATTACACCCACATAGGCACTTTTCACTTGTCCTATATACATAAATATTATGATATTCTGTTAATTTTATATCACTATTCAATCCTTCGACAGAAAGATTAATTAATGGATGATTATATCCTTTTTGTCTCTTTCCTAAAACTCGTCTTATATTTCCTTTTCCTGATATTACAAATTCTCCACAATCAACATCAGATATACATTTTTCTGTTCCATTAGACATCAAAACTGGAGCATCTGGAGGAAAACATCCATTTATATAGTTTTCTTCTACGCCTCTAGCTAAGGCAGGATAAGCAACTCTATCTATTTTCGCAATAATAAATATACCACCAGCTTTATCTTCATACCAGGAGTGTACAACTTTTCCTCTAGCTTTTTCAATATCATCATTTTGATGGTTGCAAAATATAGGAACGCCAACAAAAGTGTGTGCTGACTTCTTTAATTCTTCTTTAGGGAAAGAATCTCCATTGTCATTTACTTCATCTTCTTTAATCGCAAAAATCTTCAAGAATAAGAATTCTGGATTTTCTTTAACAGCTTTCTTTATATCAAATCCACCAACGTCATAGTTGTTGTTTTTCTCAACACTACTTACTTTGTGGGCCAATTTTACCAAATTGTATTCTTCCCACTGTGGAACGTTCAGTGGTTCTAATGATTTGTTTGTTATATCTACTTTTGCTTTTTTGTATAAAGACATATCTTCTCCAATATTTTGTAGCTCATATCAATTATAATAAAATATTACATTTTCCTCTTTTTTAATATATGCTTTTCTTATTATGTTTTTTAAACGCTTCTACTTTTTTAACCATAGCATCTTCAATTAACGGTTTATATTTATCTATAGCTTCTTTGTATTTTGAGAGAGTTTCGCTATCGTAATCTTCTTTTTGCCAATGCAAACCAACAAAACCAACAAATAAACTGTTGTATTTCAATGAGTCAGCGGAAAAAGCATAAGTATTAAATGCTTTCATATAATTTCTACAAGGACCACCATGAAGATCATCCACCATGTAAATCTCATAAGCTGGATTAAATATTCTTTCTAGTTTATCAGGAAATGCTGAAGTTAACATATTTTGTCTTTCTTGTGTGTTTTGTATACCAGAAGAGACTTCTAAAGATTCATGAGAGCAAGAGAATCTACGAATCGGGGTATCGCAAGCATATTTTCCACCATTATGAAACATAAAAATGTGACTTCTGTGCGCTCCGGTAGCTAATCTTAATTCTGTTATTAATTGCTGTAATCTAAGATCGGCGGTTAAAAACATTTTAAATTCTTCTTTAGTATAGTCTTCATTATCTTCGTCTTTTTTGCCTTTTAGTTTATTTATTAAGCCTTTAACATTAAAGAAGTTAGTTAGGCCCATAAATTCGCCACCAAAGACGATAATTATAGCTGCTATAAAACCACCTACTGCTAAACCGATATCAATTGGAGACATACTCTACACCTTATAAAAGAATAAAAGAAATAAATATATGATTACTTGTGTTATAAAAAACCAAAATCCTTTAAATAAAACAATATTATCCTTTTACCCTTCTTGGTATCTCAACAGCAGCTATATCTCTAGTGGAATAATTTCTTTGACCTGGTGGAAATCTTAAACCCCAATGACTTGAAGCATAACTCAAAGCAGAGACTATATTAGAAAAATATTTCCCATAAGGAGCATATACTTTCTTATGTTCCCAATCGTCTGGTAATTTTTTTATCCCGGCAAAAAATGCTTTTTTACCAGAAGATTCTTTAGCTGGACCAATAACAATAAAATAATCATGATTAGTTGTGTAATCGTGGCCTTCCCATCTATAATAACTACCTGGTCCTATAGTCTTATCAAAACGTCTCTTGAGAGGTTCGGATCTTTCTCTATATTTTTCTTTCCAGTTTATACCTCGATCCTTAATTCTTTTTCTTTTAGGTTTTCCAAAGGCTGCAAGTTTTGATAAATTAAAATATTCCATTATTTTTCCTCTATATAAAAAATCCAACCCATATCGTTTTCCATTTCAACTTTATACATTTCAGTAAAATTAGAAGCTTCCTTTATAAGACTTTCTCCACTTGCTTTTCTTTTATGTTTACGTTTTTCTGCGTCTTTAACATGAGCTAATATCATTTTAGCTACTTCTCCTGGATTTTGTTCTATGGCTTTTTCTTTAAACCTTAAAACTCTCCATCCGTAATTAGCTAAAGCTTTGTCTCTTTCATTATCTCTAGTTTTCGATTCTACATTCTCATGCCAAGCGGCACCGTCTGCCTCTATCGCTATTCCTAAAGTTGGAAAAGCGAAATCCATAAGGTAAGGTTGATCTTGTCCAGCAACTTTAACTTGATACTGACCATATAGCTGCAAAGGAATCTTAGCAGATTGTATAATTTTATGCATCTGTTGTTCTAGTTTGGTTAACTTTATAAAAGTTGGTGGTGGTACAGGTGCGGCTTCTGGTTCTTTCGCTCCTTTACCTCTTTTGGTTATTTTAAAATTACTAGGTATAGACCCGGCTGTAGCTGTGCCTGGTGGGCCACCTGCTGGCGGTGCAGCACCGGCACCCATATCTCCACCTGGAGGCGCACCCATATCTCCACCTGGAGGAGGACCGCCGGGGCCACCACCTAAATCCATACCTGGAGGGCCACCACCGCCGCCACCACCACCGCCCATCGGCGGCATAGGTGGTCCACCGCCCATACCTCCACCCCCGCCGCCAGCAGCGGCACCAGGCAGAGAACTCATCATCATCTGTTCTTCTCTCATTTTTTCAACTTCATGATCGTAGTTTAAATCAAATTCAGACAATAAGGTTTGTATAGATATTAAATTTTTATCTTGCAACTGCATAAGCATCTGCAACTGACTACTGTTGTCTCTTAAATTTAAATCATTCCACTTTATTTTTGGATACAAGTATACTGTTTCGCCAAGTTCAGCAGACTCTTCTTCGTCTACAAAACCTCTCATCATAGCGATAGGTAAAAATATCCTACTCTCAATCCATTCAGCTAAAGAAGATCTCCATCCTTCCAATCTCCTTATAAGAGTTTCAACACCAACTTGAGCCGAAGAATACGAAGTCATTTCACCATTTAATAAAGATTGATTTAACATCAAACCGTCAAGTATTTCTTTTCCAACGAATTCCAACTCTGCTGTAATGTTGTGTATTTTTCCAGAATTTCCAATCACGAACATTCTTCCATAAAATCTAACAACTAATAATTTATTAGGAACGGAATAACACCACACTTTTCCTTTGTACGGAAGTCTTTCTATTCTTCCTATTTGTTGTTCATTTACACTTTTGCTATCTGTCCAAAAAATTCTATAGCAAGCCCCTCTTTGTTTTAATTGATTACCATTCTCTAATGAGATCTTTGGACTGAATCCCAACTTCATAACTATATCAAAAACATTATCAGCTAACTTTTTCGATTTTGTAGAATATTTATATTTGCTTCCACAATTCATTTTTATTACATTACCGTCACCAAGCATCATAGAATCAAACATAATTTGTAAATATTTTTTTGGTAATTCTAAAATCCATTTAGGGATACTCTTTTCTCCACTTCCATGACCAAATTCCTTGTCCATAAATCTAGCGATATCGGCAGAATTAACAACAAATGTATCAATATCTATTGGGCCTCTTGTATCACTATGTATTGAATAAGAAGGATATACGGTTGAAACTATTTTATCTATTTTACTGTAACACTTACTGTATTTTTTCTGAGTAATTCCAACTGCTCTTACCTGCTTACCTTCACTTAGTCCTTTATTCCTTTCTATCTGCAAATGCCCCTCTGATAAGTAATATCCAGAAAATTCTAAAAATTCTTCAAGTGCTAGATGTTTCAATTTGTCTATATTCATATATGGTAAATTTTCAGGAATAAAACCATCCCATTCTATTTGAGACAACATCTTATAATGCCCTTTAACATCCTGAGACTGAATTATTTCATAATTATGCTTTAATGACTTTCTGGTAAACATTCTGTGGTTTGGAGTCACCGGAATATTCATTCTTTTAGATTTAAAATTATACAAACCTCCATAAATATCTGAATCATAATCGTATTCAAATTTTTCTATGTAGTTTTGTAGTTCTAATTTACCAGTTAAACTATTTATTGTCCCCAATTTTTCATTCTCTTGTATATCTTGGTGTTTTTTCCATCCATTTTCTGTAAATACTTCTATGTTTTCATCTTCTGGAAAACAGGCTCCGTACCACTCATATTCAAAGGCGTGATGCGTTACAAGTGTTTGATTAGGATCGTTTGCAACCATAGATAACTGATTACCTACATCTGCTATGTCTTCGGCGGTAGCAGGACGATCTTTGTCTCCAATTTTAACAACTCTAATAGGTAGAATTAATCTTTCAGCAACAATCCAGTTTGCTGTTATTAACTTTGTCTTATAAGCCAACATAGTCAACAATCTTTGTATAAGGGAAACTCCATAATCAGCATAAGGACACTCATTGTGCTTTAAATGACTGACACATCTGTTAGACAACTGTATAGGTTTACCTGATGTAACAAGTTCTATTAACTTCTTTGGTAATCTGTCATATATCTCTTTTGGATCTCTTTTTGACACTATTGTTTTCAATTCTTCATCAGGAACTAATACAATAACAGGATCTCCAGCAAGTACACTTTGCTTTACTTCGATCCAATCTGGGTTTAATACTATTATTCTTTTTATAGTTCCATCTGGATGATTACAAACTTTCCCTTCTTTATCCATTCCAGTCCCATTACAGGCTGGACATTCTATTTCTGTAAAAACAAAAACGTCACCCAACATAAAATATTCGTGACTAATAAGTTTAGACCAGTGATTTATCCTTAAATCCTTAGCTATTTTTTCGAATATCTTTAATGTTTTCTTAGATTTACATTCTAACTTAAAATTATTCATGCTGAATTGCGAATAGAAGTCGATACCAGCACCAATTTTAGGTTCTGTTCTATAGAAATGACGACACTGTTGATATATTTCTCTTCTTTTACTTGGAGTTTGCCAATTTTGAGGCGTATGAAGTGGCGAAGAAAACATTGGTTGAGTCATTGTGATTCTGGAATCTGAACCACCAGCAAATTGAGCTAACTTTATACCTTTTGTAGCTGAACTTGCTGCATAGTGCCCGACTGATTCTTTCTTTGTAACATTTTGATTAAAACCACCAGTTGCAAATACAGATTTTCTATTACCGTTGTTATCTTTTTTTATAGGCATACATTACTCCAATATAAATATTATCCATTTCCAGCCAATTCATCAAAAGCTGCTTCCATAGATTTTATATCGGAATTTTCAGGCTCTTCATCGGCGGTATCTGGATCGCTCATCATTTTTATTTCATCAGAATAATATAATCTTTTCCTTTTGATTTGACTTTCTACTAATTCTTCATCATTACTGGCAAAGTTATTAGTACCTTTCTGGACATATTCAGGTGTATTGTCTTTAATGCCTTGTCTTAAATCTTTTACTTGCTGAGGAGTACCTGGTGCTTTTGCGTAAAATCCTTTTTGAATTGGATATTTACCATCCTTACATGGCTGTAAAGTATCGGATCTTTCTGAACCATCACATTCGCATATATAAACAGGACTAGCTGGCTTAGATTCAAAAAAATCACTACCTTTTGGCCTTCTAGGTTCTTCAATAAATGCTTTTAAGTTTTTTTTTTAGAAGTTGAGCAAGTGTCACATTTAGAAGAAAACTTATTTAAATTAAATGACTTAGCAACCTTAGTTTCACTTAATTCGTTTTCATCCCATTTAGTTGTTTCTGGTTCAGAAGTTGGTTCGTAACCTAAATCTTTAGATGCAGCTTTTCTTTGCTCTTCCATTCTTGCTTCTAAGCTTCCCTGAGAGGCGTTGTATGGCCTTCTTAGCTCACCAGGCTTTAACTGATAGTTATTGCCTTCAGGAATCCATTTGTCTACTTCAAATCTCTTCTGAATGTATCCACCAACCCATTCTCCGGTTTTAGAATCTCTATATGGACGAGAATATTTGTCCATAATGTTTCCACGCCAGATTGATTCCCAGTCAATATTAAATACATCATCAACTACGAATCCGTAACCCTTATTTCTTTCAACTATATGCCAATCAGAAACGGGCTGTCTCAAGAATGGATCGAATCTCTTTTCAGATGGTCCGTACATTATTATGTTTTCTGCTGTTTTAGCTTGAGCTTGTTTATTTAAATTAAAGCTGGATTTAGGTAGATTAGATTTAGCTAATTTCTTTATACTTTCTTCTGTGTCTTTTATTTTAGCTGTAATTTCTTCTTTATAATTGGCATTTGGTATTATACCCTCTTCAGCCCGGTCGGAAGGGCCGATTTTCATTTCTGAAGGTAGTAAATTATAGAAGTGGTCAGCTAAGTTAGCTTTTTCATTTAATGACATATCTTTCTTCGCTCCTATTGCTTTATAATATATTGATAACCCTTCTTTAACTTTTTCTCCAATACTGCTATCTACATTTTCGGCAGAGCTTACAGCCATCAAAATATCGTTTCTAGCATTAATTTCATCTACTTTATCTAAATATCCCTTTACAAACTCTTCAACTCCGTTAAACTTCATACCCTGCAACTTAGAAATATTACTTTGTTGATTATTCTGGGAAGGTTCTACAGTATTCTGGGAAGCGAATTGATCTAAAGCATCAATTTGAGCTTTTTTAAGATTAAATGGTTTACTTTTTGCAATTATTCCAGTTTGTATGTTTTTCATTTGGTCTATTTCACCCTGCTGCTTACTTACAGCTTTTTGAGTTTGCTGATCTAGTTCACCAGCAGCATTAGAAACAACTTTAGCTTCATCATTTATTTTCTGTAATTCAGCAAGTTGAAGTGCTGGGTTTTGTATTAATTTTATATTATCAGGTACTTGTATTCCTTGACGAATCATCTCTTCTATCTGTTTTTGTATTTCAGATAGTCCACCCATAGTACCCTGATTATTTTGAGAAACTTTATTCATTATTTTTATCCGAATTAAAAAGACCACTCAATAAATCAGAAGTTATCTTCTTTGTTCCAAAGTTATTTTTCCAAGAATCATCTTTTTCTTTTTTTTGCTTCGCTCTATCTGTTATCTTTTCACCATCGGTTTTATCTGCTAATCTACCAAATGCCTTTTCATCAAGATTATCAAATATGCTAATGCTTGTTGTTGGCTTCTGATAGTTTTTTGTAGAACCATATTCAGATAAAGAACTAACACTAGATTGTTTTCTGGTATCTGTGTTTTTGAGATTATCAACCATTTCATCCATTCTTTCTTGATTGTATCCATTTCTTACTTTTTCTATGTTCTTATTGGTTTCTTTTATAATTTCACCATTGTCTTTTTTGCCAGTATTTCTTTCGATAACCGATGTATCAAAAATACTATTATTTGTTTGAGAACCAATATATTTAGAAGGACCACCAATATCAAGAACAGAACCACCACCAGCAGACAAAATAGACTTATTGCTATAATTCTCTATTGCTTTTGAATTATCTGACTTCTGTGCTGCTTTCATTTTAAACTTACTTTCAGAAGAAGCTTTTGTTGGCTTGCTTTCTTTAGGAGTTTCTTCTTTTATATCTATAAAGTCTATAAATGACTGATCTTTAGTTTTACTTAATTTCATATCTTTGCTCCCTTTATTATAGCATCAAACAAAGACTTCCTGTGTTCTTTTATCATTTCAGAAATAGTTGAGGCCATTTTCTTTGTCGCAGGCTTCTTTGGCTTATTAGAAGACTTTTGTGATTCTGAAGCTCCACCGCCACCACCATAAACTTCATCTAATATATCACCAGCCATATCTTCTTCATCGGAATTTTCGCTTTCTGTGGCGTCATAGCTGAATTGCATAACTATCTTTTTATCTTTTCTTTCAGCCTCAGAAAAACTAAGACCAAACTTGGTTTGTATCTCTTTAACGATAGAGGCAAAGTCTTTATCACTAATTCTAGTTTTCTTACCATAGTATCTATCTGGAATTGCTATTTCTATTTCTCTAGAGCCTCCAGGATAAAGCTTTTCTCTTACAAACTCTTCCTCAAATTGCTCTAATCTTCTTGCTGGATATCCAAACTGTTGTAGTTTATTAAATATATATTGAGAAACATCGTGTGCTTCTTCACTTTTTACATTTTCTTGGTCTGGAACTTTTACAAAATCGTTGCTTTCACCTGGTTTATCTTTAATGGCAGTTTCTTCTGGTGGAATATTTCCCACTGGCGGCTCATTTCCTTTAACAGGACCACCAGTGGGAATATTTTCACCTTCATTTATAGAGTTCTCAATGCCATAGCCGGAGTTCATATCTAAACCTTGAGCTACAACTCTTCTTCTGTGTCCGCTTGGTACAATAGCCATAATTATTCCTATTTTAATCGCTTAAATCGTGCAACAACTAATACAAGCAAAGATTACTGTTCTTGCAACATGGCATCTACATAAGCAGCAGGATAGTAAGCTAAAAGATATTTTCTGTATCTTGCTCTGTCTTTGCTGTTCAATTTAGAAAGCTTTATAACCTTCCTGGTTACATTAGATGCAGTCAAAGACTTACTTGCTTCCATAGCTTTTTCGTCTTTTTCATCCTTCTTATCTTTCTTGTCATCGTCTTTCTTGTCTTCTTCTTTATCTTTAGATGCTTCTACTTTCTTGTTTTCATTAGTTACAGCAGAAGGCTTAACGCTTTCGCCTTTCTGATGAAGAGGCTCAACATCTAACTGACCAGAAGACTCTCCTTTATCCTTAGATTTAGAAGCTGCTGGTTTGGCCGCTGATTTAGACTTTTCATCAACAACCTTTGGCTCGTTAGTTAATTTAGCTTCGGCTTCTGGTTGACCAGAAGACTTTCCTTCTTCTTTCTCAGCAACCTTAACAGTGCCACTAGAAGATGCCGTCTTAACATTTTTTCCCTTTACGCCAGCGACAATATCCGCTAAAGATATACCACTTCCAAGAGATACAGAATTCGTCATAAATTTAATTTTTTCCATCGTTTGAACTCCTTTAAAATTCAATAAAATAACCCTATCACATTAATTAGAACTTTTATACAAAAAATCCTTTATTTACAATTTAAAATATTTTTTCTTAGAACTAGCTGTCGTTGTGCCGAGGTTGAAATAGCCATTACTATATTGACTGTTTTCAGGTTGCTTGGCTGGTGTTGGTTGTACAGCAGGCAAAGACTTAGCAAAATTTCTATTTAATTTAATTCCATATTCTTTTGCAAACTGTTTAACTCCACTTGGCCCTAATTTTCTCAAATTATCTACTAATAAATTCATATTATTAGTAAATGTTTTCATATTTATTTTCTTTCTTCCTTTTGCGGTTGCTGCTAATTTATAAACCTCATTAACCGAAGCAAACACTCCAGGTAAATATTTCTTAAGATAATTTCGAGTATATCCTCTGTAATTTTTAAAGTAGCCATCCAAAATCGCCTTATCTAAACCATAGGTATTTACATTTTGCTGTGGTTGAGCCGTATTGGTCGTTTGAGTTTGTGCTGGTGTAGAAGCTGCGGCGGGTGATGCTGCTGATCCCGCTGGTGCTGGATTCTGCGTGTTTGTATTTTGCGTATTTGTTAAATAATTTTGTGTCCACCAAGGAGAGTCTTTAGCTGGTTTAGCTGGTTGAGATGTCTGTTTAGACTGTTGTACTTGCTGTAACGCTGTAGAATACGCTCCAATAGCCTTTAATAAGCTATTAGCAGCCGCACCACGGTTTCCTATGTTACTTGAACTAGCGAATACCCCAATAGCCTGCATCAATTCTTTAGCTTTTGGATCTGCTCCAAACATATTTTGTAATTCTGGTATTTTAGCTCTAACTTTTTGCTGGAGTTGAATAAAGCCATTATTGTTACCTTTCAATCTAATATTCTCAATGCCGCCCATAACTTCTTTTTCTAAATTATTTAACCAAGATATCTTTTTGCCTTCATCACCTTGGAATAAACCTTTAGCACCAGACCACATTTGATTAAATACTCCACCAAATTGAGATTCTTTTACTAAAGAAGATGAAACTTCAGCCAACTTAATAGAAATATCATCAAAACCATTTTCTTTCGCAGTATTTGCTAAGACAGCTATATCTTTTGCTTTTTCTAATATTGAATCTGAATAGGTATTAACTTCTTCATTTATAGTATTGAATACGGCATCTCCGACATTCAATCCAGAAGCAACCTTAGCATTAAAAGAATTAATAAATTTCTTTTCTTCATTTTGTACTGAAGCTTTCTTTATAAGACTATTATCATTGGCATATTTTTCCCAACCACTTTTGTCGTTATTTATTGATTCTACGTATTCTTTATGACATTCTTCCCAAATTTGTTGTGCGCCCAATTTGCTGGTTGCTCTTTTTTGTCTGTAGCAGTTAGACCAACATCTGGTATTCCTTATCCAATATCCTTGGACACCAACGTATTGTGCTGTTTTTATTTGTAAAACAGAAGAGGACACATCATCAATTCTACTAGCGAATTTATGATATCCATCATTATCTAACTTTGTAGCCAATTCAACTAAATCATTAATTATTTTTTCCATTTTATCTTCCTTTTAATGATAAATACTGATACATCATCTAGTATTTTACAAATTATTAACAATATTACCTTTTTAAACTTTTGTTTTTTCTTCTTCTTAATCTTCTTATATAATTTTTCCTAGTTTTTGAAAAATTAAACTTAGGAACAAATTCTTCTCCAGTAAATTCAAACGCCAATACTCCATTGGTTGTATATGTTCTAACATCATTTACATTCTTATCCCAAGCTGCAACGTTTCTACGTTTTGTTGTTCTTGCAAAAAAATCACCAACTGGCTCTATATCTCTTATTAAAATGATACCCTTTAATGTCTTATACTTTATCCTAATTGTCTTTTTATTTTCTTTAGCCCATCTATATGCTTGAAAAAATGTACCAAATTTAGGAATAGCATTATCGTTTTCTTCTTCCTCGAAACCAGCAATATTATCAAAGTTTTGAATATCTTTTGCTGTAGCTGGGTTTTCGTCTTCTAAACCATCTTGAAACTTATCACTTAAATCATCAGGCGTATACGTCTTCAATTCTTCAGAATCACCCATTGGCTGCTCTTCATAAGAAGATAAATC
>Ga0194062_1000314_pt1 | contig 20071 bp, 16 predicted proteins | sample SepL2225m_MetaG_FD_155481 | JGI IMG/M metagenome (GOLD analysis project Ga0194062, IMG submission 155481) | Anoxic zone freshwater microbial communities from boreal shield lake in IISD Experimental Lakes Area, Ontario, Canada - Sep2016-L224-25m | ecosystem: Environmental > Aquatic > Freshwater >... | reverse complement strand
CACAGGTGACGGCGTGGCCATGGCGTGGCGGGCCGGCCTGCCCATTATGAACATGGAATTCATCCAGTTCCATCCCACCATTCTGTTCCATCCCAAGGCGAAATCCTTTCTCATCAGCGAGGCCGTGCGTGGGGAGGGCGCCATACTGGTAAACGGCGAGGGTCAGCCGTTCATGGATCAGTATGATCCGCGCCATTCGCTGGCACCGCGTGACATTGTGGCCCGCGCCATTGATCGCGAGATGAAGTTGAGCGGTGCGCCCTGTGTCTTTCTGGATATCCGGCATCATACGCTTGAATTCCTCATCAACCGTTTTCCCAATATTTATGCCCGCTGCCTGTCGCTGGGAATCGACATGGCCAAGGATCTTATTCCGGTGGTTCCGGCGGCCCATTATTTTTGCGGGGGTGTGCAGGCCTCGGTCGATGGCCGCACCGCGATGCCGGGTCTATATGCCTGCGGAGAAGTCGCCTGCACGGGGTTGCATGGTGCCAACCGACTGGCAAGCAACTCCCTGCTGGAGGCGCTGGTGTGCTCGGCTCAGATGGCCGACCACCTGGGAGAGACGCCTCTGCGGGAGGTGCGTTCGGTGCCGATTCCGGAATGGGAATACGGGGCCGCCGTGCCCAGTGACGAAAGCATCGTTCTTGAACATAACTGGAACGAGGTTCGCACCTGCATGTGGGATTATGTGGGGATCGTGCGATCGGACAAACGTCTGGAGCGCGCTGCTCGCCGCATCCGCAATCTTCGGCAGGAAATCCGGCAGTACTATCTCGACTATCTGGTCACGCCCGACATCCTGGAGCTTCGCAATATCGCCGATGTGGGTGAACTGATCATCCGGTCAGCCCAGTTGCGCAAGGAAAGCCGCGGCCTGCATTACACGCTCGATTATCCAAGCCATACCCCGGGAGTTGGGTCTCCTGACACTGTCATTCAGGATCTTCCCGGGGGCAGGATCGGGTAAATTACTTCGTGAACCGGATGGCGATACCGTCAACGCGGGTGATATGGCGGCTGAAGAGGATCCAGTACTGGTCAGAGGCCTCCACCGTCACTTCGATCAGCGCGTCGCCCCCTGCTTTACGGGCGGCAGACCGCACGGCGTCGCGAATATGATTTCCGCCGGAAATCGGAATGAAGCCGAACAATTTAACACTGCTGTCGGTGGCGGCCGTATACCCCAGAATCTGGTAACTGCGTCCTTCCAATGGTGTGGACGAGGCCGCAATACCTCCAGGCATCGTTGCGCACCCCGCCAGAAAACACGTTGCTACCCCCATCACTCCCAGTGCCATTCCCTTAACCAGTTTATTCACAACCGACTCCTTTATTTGAACACCAAACCCTGAACCCTGAATCCTGAACCCTCTTCTTAAACCACGTTGAACATCGTTTCATCGAGTGGCAATTTTCGCAGCCGGGCATCTTCCAGAAAGCGGGGCATGTGGCCTGTTCCCGTGAAATGCCCATTGAGGCTGCCGTCCGGGCCGATTCCCTCGACCTTGAACAGGTAGAGATCCTGCAGCTGGTATTCGCCGTCCTTTAGTTCCAGCACTTCCGATACGGCCGTGATCTTGCGGGAGCCGTCGGAAAGGCGGGCGGTATGGACGACCACATCAATGGCGGCGGCGACCTGGGAGCGCAGGGCGGAGAGGGGGATATCGATACCGCTCAGAAGCGCACAGGTCTCGATGCGGGACAGGCAGTCGCGCGAGCTGTTGGCGTGAATGGTGGACATACTGCCCGCATGCCCGGTATTCAAGGCCTGCAGGAGATCCAGCGCCTCACCGCCCCGGATTTCGCCGATGACCAGCCGGTCGGGTCGCAGACGCAGGGAGGAATGAACCAGATCCCGGATCGTCACCTCCCCCTTGTCGTTCTTGTCCGGCTTGCGGGTTTCAAAGCTGACGATGTGGGTCTGCTGGAGTTGCAACTCGCTGGCATCCTCAATGACCAGGATCCGCTCCATGTTCGGAATAAAGCTGCTTAACACGTTAAGCACGGATGTTTTGCCCGACGAGGTGGCACCTGAGACGATCACATTTTTGTGCAACTTGACGATGGTGTCGATTAATTGGGCGCCCGCCGCAGTAATCGAACCGAACTGGATCAACTGGTCGATCGTCAGTTTCTCTTTTTTAAACTTCCGGATGGCGACCACGGTGCCGCAGCGGGAAAGCGGGGGAATGACGGCGTGGACGCGGGAGCCGTCGGGCAGGCGAGCATCCAGGCGCGGGTTGTCCTCATTCAGCATGCGTCCGACATGTTTGGCGACATTGACGGCAGCGGCTTTGAGGGCGGGTTCGCTGACGAATCGGGCTTCGGTGGCCTCCAGTTTGCCCTTCCGCTCGATGAAGATCTGGTTGGGGCCGTTGATCATGATTTCCGAGATCGAGTCATCTTCCAGAAATGCCCGGATCGGCTCAAAGAAAAGCACCAGATAAGAGTTGGCTTCTTCCATGCGCGAAGGGTGCCTTGAGGAAGGGCGACTGTCAATTGTTTTCAGGATGCCAGACTTCAGCATTGCGCCCGGGACGGGTTATTTCTATGCTTCAGCCCTCATTTATTTCAACAAGGAGTCTTTCATGGGCTTGAATGTGGTGCAGAAAATATTGTCCGAACACTTGGTTGGCGGCGAATTGGTGCCCGGCCGTGAAATTTCGATCCGGATCGACCAGACCCTGACCCAGGATGCCACCGGCACCATGGCGTACCTCCAGTTCGAGGCGATGGGGCTTGATCGTGTCCGGAATGAGCTTGCGGTGAGCTATGTGGATCACAACACCATTCAGGTGGGTTATGAAAACGCCGATGACCACAGGTATCTCCAGACCGTAGCCGCGAAATACGGGATCATCTATTCCAAGCCCGGTAATGGCATTTGTCATCAGCTTCATCTGGAACGGTTTGGCGCGCCGGGAAAGACCCTTCTGGGTTCCGATTCCCATACTCCCACCGGGGGCGGCATCGGCATGATCGCCATCGGCGCGGGGGGTATTGATGTTGCCGTTGCCATGGGCGGAGGGCCGTTTTACCTCACGGCGCCCAAAGTGGTGAAGATCACGCTTAAGGGCAAACTTCGCCCCTGGGTCACGGCCAAGGACATCATCCTCAAGGTTCTTCAGGAGTTCACCACCAGGGGAAATGTGGGCTGTATGTTCGAATATGCAGGGCCCGGCCTCAAGCATCTCTCCGTTCCCGAACGAGCCACCATTACCAATATGGGTGCGGAATGCGGCGTCACCACTTCGGTTTTCCCGAGCGATGACGTGACTCGTGCCTTTCTTGAGGCGCAGGGCCGGGGTGGAGCCTGGCGTGAGCTTGTGGCGGATCCGGATGCCACCTATGAAAAGGAAATTACGATCAATCTCTCCAAGCTCGAGCCGTTGGCCTCGGCGCCGCATTCGCCGGATAATATCGTGACAGTTGCCTCCCTGGCTGGGCTGAAGGTGGATCAGGTCATGATCGGATCCTGCACCAACTCGTCCTATACCGATCTCAAGACGGTGGCCAAAATTCTCGAGGGCCGGACGGTGGCCCCGGCGGTGAGTCTGGGCGTGGCTCCGGGTTCTAATCAGGTACTGAAAATGCTGGCCGTTGAGGGATATGTCGGGACCTTGTTGTCGGCCGGTGCCCGACTACTCGAAAATGCCTGCGGCTTTTGCATTGGGAACTCGCAATCGCCCCAGACGGATGCGGTGTCGCTGCGCACCAACAACCGGAACTTTGAGGGGCGCTCCGGCACCAAGTCGGCGAAGGTGTATCTGGTCAGTCCGCCCGTCGCCGCCTTGGCTGCGATCTCGGGGCAGGTGGTGGATCCTCTCACGGTGATGGATGTCAAGTATCCCCGCGTGAAAATGCCGAAGGTGTTCACAATAGACGATGCGATGTTTTTGGCTCCGGCCGCTGATCCAGGGTCGATTACCGTGCTGCGCGGGCCGAACATCGGCGAGCCGCCCCGCAATACGCCGTTTCCGGAAGCGATCAAAGGCGTGGCAACGCTGAAGGTGGGCGATAAAATCACCACCGACCACATCATGCCGGCGGGCGCGCGGCTGAAGTACCGCTCCAATGTGCCTGCCTATTCCCAGTATGTGTTTGAGCCCTGCGACACGGGTTTCCCGAAACGCGCGGCGGAACTGCGCGATGCCGGGAAGCACACCATTGTGGTGGGCGGGGAATCCTACGGACAGGGCTCCAGTCGCGAACATGCCGCATTGTGCCCGATGTTCCTCGGGGTCAAGGCGATCGTGGCGAAATCCATCGAGCGTATCCATGCGGCCAATCTGGTGAACTTCGGAATTCTGCCGTTGCTGTTTGAAGCGGCGGCGGACTATGAGGCCATCAGTCAGGGCGATGAACTGGTTCTGGAAGGCGTCCGGGGAGCCCTGAAGGCCGGCGCCGAGCGCCTGGTGATCCGGAATGTCACCCGTGGCGTGGATATTCCCGTGAAGGCTGACTTGAGCCAGAGACAAAGGGCGATCATCCTGGCGGGCGGCTTGTTGAATTTTACCAAGAATTGTTGAATTGAATTAAGGAGACCCCGATGAGCTATCAGAAAATTACAGTACCAAAGAACGGCCAGAAAATCACCATGGGGGCGGATGGGAAATTGAATGTTCCCGACCACCCGATTATTCCCTTCATTGAGGGTGACGGCATTGGGGCCGATATCACCCGGGCGGCTATGACGGTGTGGGATGCCGCCGTTGATCAGGCGTACGGGGGCAAACGCAAGGTGGCGTGGATGGAAGTCTATGCCGGCGAAAAGGCCAATGTCGTTTATCAAAAGGACATCTGGCTGCCGCCCGAGACCCTGGCCGCCTGCCGCGAGTTTCTGGTTTCCATCAAGGGGCCGTTGACCACGCCGGTCGGCGGCGGAATCCGCAGCATCAATGTGGCCCTGCGTCAGGAGCTGGACCTCTATGTCTGCCAGCGGCCCGTTCGCTGGTTCAAGGGAGTGCCCTCGCCGGTGAAACAGCCGGAGCTGACCGATATGGTGATCTTCCGGGAAAACACCGAGGACATCTATGCCGGCATCGAATGGGCCGCCGGGACGCCGGAAGTGAAGAAGGTGGTCGACTTCCTGCAGAAGGAAATGGGTGTGAAGAAAATCCGATTCCCCGGCACCTCCGGAATCGGCATCAAGCCGGTGTCGCAGGAAGGCACCGAGCGGCTGGTCAAGGCCGCCATCCAGTATGCGATTGACGAGAAGCGCTCCTCTGTGACCCTGGTTCACAAGGGCAACATCATGAAGTTCACCGAAGGCGCGTTCCGCGATTGGGGTTATGAGACGGCCCGAAAGCACTTTGGCGCGACCATGATCGACAAGGGTCCCTGGCACAAAATCAAACTCCCCAACGGTCATGAACTGGTGATCAAGGATGTGATTGCAGACGCCTTTCTCCAGCAGATCCTGACCCGGCCCGCCGAGTATTCCGTGATCGCGACGCTGAACCTGAATGGTGACTATATTTCCGATGCTCTGGCCGCCTGCGTGGGTGGGATCGGCATTGCCCCCGGCGCTAACATCAACTATCAAACTGGAGCGGCCTGTTTCGAGGCCACGCACGGGACGGCTCCGAAATATGCGAATCAGGACAAGGTGAATCCCGGTTCGTTGATTTTGTCGGGCGAGATGATGTTCCGCTATATGGGCTGGATCGAAGCCGCCGACCGGATCGTCGCCGGCGTGGAGCGGACCATCAGTAAGAAAACCGTGACCTATGACTTCGAGCGTCAGATGGAGGGCGCGAAGCTTCTCAAGTGCAGTGAATTCGGCCGGGCGATTGTCGAGAATATGTGATGAGCGTTATTAGCTAGGATGTTTTCCGGAGGCTGGCCATGAGCAAAGTGTTGATTATAGGAGCGGGCGGGGTTGGTGGGGTGGTGACGCATAAGGTTGCCCAGATGACGGAGGTTTTCTCCGAGATCTGTCTGGCGAGCCGGACGGAATCCAAATGCAAGGCAATTGCTGCGCAATTGAAGCGCAAAATCCAGACTGCGCGGGTGGATGCTGACCAACCACAGGAACTCATACGCCTGATCAAGAAGTTTGATCCCGATGTTCTCATTAACGTTGCACTTCCATACCAGGATCTTTCCATCATGGAGGCGTGCCTGGCCACCGGGGTGGATTATCTCGACACCGCGAATTACGAGCATCCCGACAAGGCGAAGTACGAATACAAATTGCAGTGGCGGCAGCATAAGGCCTTTCGGGACAGGGGGATTCTCGCCCTGCTTGGGTGCGGTTTTGATCCCGGCGTGACGAATATTTTCTGCGCCTACGCTCAGAAACATTATTTCGATGAGATCCACACCGTCGACATCATGGACTGCAATGCCGGATCACACGGCAAGGTGTTCGCCACAAATTTCAATCCCGAGATCAATATTCGCGAAATCACCCAGCGCGGCCGATATTGGGAGAAAGGCCAGTGGAAGGAAACCGATCCGCTAACCGTCCATAAGACATTCGACTTCCCTGAAATCGGCCCGAAAGAGATGTATCTGATGTATCACGAGGAGCTTGAATCCCTGGTGAAGCACCTCAAGGGGCTTAAGCGCATCCGGTTCTGGATGACCTTCGGAGAACAGTACCTGACCCATTTGCGCGTGCTTCAGAATGTCGGGTTGACCAGTATTGTTCCTGTGATGGTTGAAGGCCGGAAAATCGTGCCGTTGAGATTTCTCAAGGCCGTTCTTCCCGAGCCCGCCTCATTGGGAGCCCACTATAAGGGCAAGACCAACATCGGCTGTATGATTGAGGGCGTGAAGAACGGGAAGAAGCGGAAGATTTACATCTACAATGTCTGTGACCACGCCAAGTCCTGGAAGGAAGTCAAAGCGCAAGCCATTTCCTATACCACCGGCGTGCCGGCGGCCATTGGCGCGAAGATGATGGTGACAGGGGCCTGGTGCGACGCCGGTGTGCTCAACGTCGAACAGTTCAATCCTGATCCGTTCATGGAGGAGCTGAGCCTGCGGGGCCTGCCATGGGTCGTCAAGGAATTGTAGGGCTCAGTCCAGTCGCTTCCTGAATTTCAGCGAGGCGAGGCCCAGGATGGCGATTCCCCACAGGAGCAACATCAGGGCGGGGTACCAGAGTTCATGCCAACCGGTCCCCTTCAGGAATAGCCCCCGGATAATCTCCAGGTAGTATTTGAGAGGAATGAAGGAGGCAAGCATCTGGATTGCCCGCGGCATGTTCTCCACCGGGAAGATGAAGCCGGACAACAGGACAAAAGGCATCATCACAAAAAAGGCGGCCACCATCATGGCCTGCTGTTGGGTTTTAACCAGTGTCGAGACGAACAACCCCAGCCCCAGCGTGGTCAGCAGGAACAAGCCGGAGAATGCGTATAGCAGCAACACGCTGCCGCGCAACGGAACGCCAAATACGCCGAGAATCACCCCTAGCGCCAGGGTAATTTCAATGAATCCGATTACCACAAAAGGCAGCAGTTTCCCGATCATCAGTTCCACCGGACGGATGGGGGTGACCAGTAACTGCTCCATGGTGCCCTCCTCCCGTTCCTTGACCAGCGCCATACTCGTCACCAGCATGGTGGTGACCAGCAACAGCACCCCCATCAGTGCCGGAACCATGTAATAGCGGGAGAGCAGGCGGGGATTATACCAGGCCCGTGAGTCTACTGTGACGGCCGGTGCGCGACGGGCTATATTGATCTCAAGCCCTGCCAGCTTGCTTGAGAAAAGACGGGTGGCTTTTTGAAGAGTGTTGAGTCCATTGACCCCGAAGTTGCTATCGGATCCATCCACGAGCACCTGGACGGTGGCGGGACGTCGGCTGATCAGGCATTTTTCGAAATCCGGGGGAATCACCACGAGCAGACCGGCCCGACCTGACACCAACTGGTCTCCATCGCCGGACTCCGTGCCCGTGACCAGGGTTGTTTTGAAGTAGCCGGAAGCGGCGAGGCTCCGCACATACTCACGGCTTTGGGTGGAGTGGTCGTTGTCGCGGATGCTCACCGAGATATTCCGGATGTCGGTGTTGGCCGCAAAGCCCATTACCAGCAACTGGAAGACAGGCGCGACAATCAGAATTCCGAGCAGGCTCCTGTCGCGCCGGATTTGCGCGAGTTCCTTGATGAGAAGGACTGTGATCCGGTGGAGCGAAAAATTATTCCCTCTCCCCTTGAGGGAGAGGGCTAGGGTGAGGGGTTTTCGGGTGTTTCCCCCCCATATTTCTTTCATGAGGCCTTTCTCGTTCTTGCCGCCGCGAGCAGGTTGAACAGGATTCCCAGAATGAGCATTCCTAGAAGATGGGGCCAGAGAGCTGCCAGGCCCGCGTCTTTCAGGATGATGCCGCGAAGGGCAGCGACGAAATAGCGGGGGATAACGAGGTAGGTGAGGCCCTGGATCGCCACGGGCATATTTTGGATGGGAAAAATAAACCCCGACAGGATGATGGCGGGCAACATAGAGGAGAGCACGGCGATCTGGAAGGCCATTTGTTGGGAACGCGTGATCGTGGAGATCAGCACTCCCATTCCCAGCGCGGCGAACAGAAAGAGACATGTCGTCAGGCTGAGAAGCCAGAGCGAGCCCCGGATTTCAACATCGAACAGGAAATAACCGAGCAACAGCACCATGGCCATGGTGATCAGACCGATGAGGACATAGGGCAGAATTTTTCCCAGGATAAGCTCCTCCGGACGGATGGGGGATACCCGGATCTGCTCCATGGTTTCCCGTTCTTTTTCCCGCACGATGGATACTGAGGTGGCGACCACGGCGGAGAGCATCAACAGCAGCGCAATAAGTCCGGGAACCAGGAACTTGGCGCTTTTGAGTTCCGGGTTGAACCAGATGCGGGGCTCAAGAAGCACCCCCGGGGCCGAGGGTGGCGGATGCGTTTGATCCGAGAGTTTAAATTGGATCTTGCGGCTGAGCCGATCGGCGAGGGCGTCGAAGTAGCCCATTGTGGTTGAGGCGCTGTTGGCATCGCTGGCGTCCACCAGGACCTGGAGGCTGACTGTTTCGCCGCGGGCCAGGCTCCGGGCATAGTCGCGCGGGATCACCAGAACAGCCCGGACTTGCCCGTGATTCAAGAGTTCATTCGCTTCCTCGGGGCGGGTGAGCGTGGCGATCCGGTCAAAGTAGGGGTTCTGGAAAAGACTGTCCTGAAGGGCCCGGCTTTCCGGCGTATGGTTATGATCCAGTACCGCGATCCGGATGTGTTTGACGTCGAATGACAGCGCATACCCATAGAGCGCCAGCAGCATGGCCGGGATGAACACGAGGAGTCCCAGCGACAAAGGATCCCGCCGGATCTGTCGGAACTCTTTTTTTAAAATGGCGAAAAACCGTTTCATTGGCGGGAGAAGGAGAAGAGGGTTCGGGATTCAGGGTTCAGGTCAGCGAGTTTTGTGTTTTGCGCCTTCATATCGACCATTTGATTAGCTGCCTACCTGAACCCCGAACCCTGACCCCTGAATCCTGTATCGGGTATTGAGGCGAGCCGGATAAAGGCCTCTTCAAGGGTTGAGGTAGAGGTCTGGTTCTTGATTCCCGTCGGGGTTTCCAGAGCGATCAGGCGGCCGGCGTTAATGAAGCCGATTCGGCCGCAGAACTCGGCCTCATCCATAAAATGGGTGGTGATCAGGACGGTAATGCCGTTGGCGGCCATCTCATGGATCAGATCCCAGAAGGTTCGGCGCGAAACTGGATCCACGCCGCTGGTGGGTTCATCCAGGAAAAGGATGGGTGGTTCGTGAAGGACGGCGCAACCCAGCGCCAGACGCTGCTGAAGGGCGCCGGACAGCGTTCCGGTGATGTGGTTTCCCAGGCCGGTCAGGCCCGCCATGGCGGTAACATCATCGGTCCGTTTGCGGAGACGGTCACCCTTAAGTCCGTAGATGCCGCCGAAGAAGGCAATATTCTCGGAAACGGTCAGATCCTTGTAGAGACTGAATTTCTGCGACATATAGCCGATGTTCTGACGAACCGATTCGGGGTCGCGGTTGATGTCATGGCCGTTAACCCGCGCGGTTCCGGAAGATGAGGAGAGCAGGCCGCACAGCATCCGGATAGTGGTGGACTTTCCCGCGCCGTTTGGCCCCAGGAATCCAAAGATCTCTCCCCGCCCGATCGAGAAGGAGAGATGGTCAACGGCGGTGAAGCGTCCGAAGACCTTTGTGAGGTTCTCGACGGATACCGGCGGGACGCCGGTTACTACAGGTGCTTCGCGCTCTGTTCTGTAGTAGCCGCCGTCTCTGGCGGCATCTTTTTCCGGATGCAGATTTATGGTGTGCCTCCTGTGGCGTGTTGCAGGACGGCCTGCCCGATCAGCACATCCGCTTCTGTGGCGATGCGACGTGCGGTGGCGGTGGTGAGTTTGGATTGCGCCTCCATTACATCCGAGTGCCGGGCGGTTCCGTTTTTCCAGAGATCGGAGGCGACCTCGAGGTTACGAGTGGCACCGGCCTCGGCGTGACGCGAGGTTTGTAGTTGGGTCAGGGTATGCTGAAGCGACAGGTGAGCCCTTTGAACCTGGGCGGCCACGGCTTCTTCCAGCGCCTGGCATTGCAGGGCTTCCCGTGTGGTGCGGGCTTTTGCCTCGGCGGTCCGTGCCCGGGTCAGGCCCCCGTCAAACAGGTTCCACGAAACGGTCGCTCCGATGAGGGCGTCGTCGCGCCACTGGGTGTCGGGCGGGAAATTTCGCTGATTGGGGCGGCCCTCTTCAACCCTGGCGATCAGGGCGAGTTGAGGGCGATAGTCGGCTTTCGCAGCATCCACGAGGGCCTCGCTGCCGCGGGTGATTAAGCGAAGCGATGCGAGATCCGCCCTTTGTTTAGTGGCTTTAGCAAGGGATTCCGTTAATGGCTGAACCTGGAGGTCGGCGGGTTGGAGGATGGGGCTTCTCGGGATCTCGTTGGTGCGGAAGATCCGACCGGTCAGGGTGGCGAGTTCAATGCGGCTGAGATCGGCCGATTGTTCGGCATCATCCAGTTCGAGCCGGGCCTGATCCAGCGCCACGTCGACTGAGAGGCGGTCGTTGTCGGTGGCCAGTCCGGCCTTTTCGAGATTGCGGGTGTCGGTGGCCAGGGCCTGCATGCGGTTGACTGCGGCCTGGAATGCCTCGATGCGGGCCAGGGCCTTGCTCCACTGCCAGTAGGCGGTCAGGGCTTGAAGCGTCAGGTCAGAAGAGGAGGCGGCCCGGGCGTGAATGGCGGCTTCCTCTCCCAGTCGAGTGCTTTCCTTCTGCCGGGTGACACGTCCGCCGGTGTAGAGCGGTTGGGTGATGCCGAGGGAGGCCGAGAATTGGTTGTCGATGACGGGAATGGAGACCGGTCCGAGTGCCTGGTTTTCGAGTCCCTCGAAATGCAGTGCCTGGCCGCGGGCGTCGAGTTGGGGCATCAGGCCGGCGTCGGCCTGATGACGGCGGGCGGAGGCGGCCCGGATGGATTCGTCCTGGCCTTTAAGAGTCGGGCTATGGGCAAGGGTGAGGCGAACGGTCTCCTCGGGGGACAGAATAACCGGATCAGCAAGAACGACGCTGGATACGAGAATACAGGTCAGGAATATTAGATTTTTCATACGGGGATTCCTTGTTTTGTTTCGCTCATGAGGGAGACAAATACATCTTCCAGGGAGGGTTTGGTAGGGGTGAATTGGATGCCGGGTAAGCCGTTCTGCCTGAGCCATTCGGTGGCATGGGGCGCGTCATCCGGTTGGGTGGTGCAAAAATGGAGGCGATCCCCGTAGCGGACCAGTGACGCTGCCGGCCAGCGTTTGCGGAGGGTCTGATGAATGGCGCTGAGTGAACCGCCGGTAACTTGAAACAGGCGGCCATTGAGTTCGGATCGGATGGTGTCCGGTGTTCCGAGGCGGATCAGGGAGCCGCTGTTGATCAGGCCGATCCGGTCGCATCGTTCCGCCTCGTCCATATAGGGAGTGGTCATGACGATGGTGATTCCGCGAGAGAGGAGTTCTTTAAGAATCTGCCAGAATTCGCCGCGGGAGACTGGATCAACACCGGTGGAGGGTTCATCGAGAAGGAGCAGATCGGGTGTGTGGATCAGGGCGCAGGCGAGAGCCAGTTTCTTTTTCATTCCTCCAGAAAGTGCCTGGGCCAGTCTTGTCCGGAAGGGGGAGAGCCGGGTAAAAGCGAGAAGTTCGTCGCGCCGGGCCTGATACCGGGTGACGCCGTGGAGTTCGGCGAAGAATTCAATGTTCTCGTTTACGGTCAGATCGCCGTAAAGGGTGAAGGACTGGGAGAGGTATCCGATCCGGGCCTTGATCGACTCGACGTCACGGCGCAGGTCGAAACCGAGAATGCGGCCTTCCCCGGTGGTGGGAGTGAGGAGACCGCAAAGGAGGCGGATGACCGTGCTTTTCCCGGCCCCGTCAGGTCCAACCAATCCAAAAAACTCACCAGCCGGGAGGGTGAGCGTCAGGTTGCTGACGGCCGCGACCGAACCAAAAGACCGGCCGAGTCCCCGTGTTTCTATAACGGGAGAGTTCACTGTCTCCTTTTACAAATATCCGTCTGCCGGCATGCCGGGTTTAAAAATGCCCTTGGGATTCGGGAGTGTGACCTTGATGCGGTAGACCAGTTTGACGCGTTCGTCCGGGGTCTGAATATTACGCGGCGTGAATTCGGCTTCCGGCGAGACGAATGTGACGGTTCCTTCATAGCGAGAGGGATCTCCGTCGATTTTCACGGTTGCTTTCCGGCCGATTTTGACGCCCGCTAGTTTGGTTTCAGGCAGGTAGAGCGAGAGCCAGACCTCATCCATCCGTGACAGGGTGGCCAGCGCGGCACCGACGCCGGTCACTTCGCCGGACTCGGCGGTTTTTGTGGTGATGATACCGCTCATCGGGGCGGTGATGATGCAGTCGGCTATCGCCTTGTCAGCCTGGGCAAGCCGGGCATTGGCAAGGGCGACTGAAGCTTGGGCGGCCAGAATTTCCTCCGGGCGATTTCCTTTAACCAGCCGGTTCAGTTGCTGTTCGATGGCGGCCAGTCCCGCAGCGGTGCGTTCAGCGGCAGCAGCGGCATCGTCCCGCTGTTTGGTGGTAACGCTGTTTTGCGCAAAAAGGATCTCAATTCGTTTGGAGTCGGCGGCGGCGGCCTCAGCCATAGCGCGGGCTTCACGGACCTGGGCCCGGGCGCGGAGGATATCCTCGCTCCGGCTTCCGGCGTTCATTAGATCCAGCTGGGCCTGGGCGAGTGCCAGCGCGGCGAGAGCCTCGTCGCGGCGCAACCGGTAGGGGGTGTTGTCGAGGGCGGCGAGGAGCTGGCCGTTCGTAACGGTGTCGCCTTCGGCGAACGCGAGGGAGGCGATTCGGCCGGCCACTTCGGAGGCGATCCGGATCTGGGTACATTCCATGGTTCCGGAACCATCCGGCTTATCGGAGTTCAGGGCGCAGGAGGCACACAGCAGAGCGACGAGAGGTACGGTCCACAGTTTCATTAGAGATTACAATTACAATTACGATTACGAAGGAAATCTTTCGTGATCCATGAGGGGGCCGCCCATAATGGAGGCCCCGCCATCCACGGCGAGGATCTGGCCGGTGATTTTGGCGGACAGTGGACTCATGAGGAAGGCGGCGGCATTGGCAACTGCCTGGCGGTCGGCAACAGGATCCCAGGCGATGGGGCTGAGTTGCTGCCAGAGCTTGCCGATGTGCTCAAAGTCGGGGATCTTGCTGGCGGCCATGGTGCTGACGGGGCCTGACGAAATGGCGTTGACGCGGATCCGGTCGCGGCCATGACGACGGGCAAGTGCACGTACGAGGGCTTCCAGCGCGGCCTTGTGGACGCCCATCCAATTGTAAAGGGGATAGACATGACGGGTGTCGAATGACAAGGCGACCACAGAACCCCCGTCCTTCATGTGGGGCGCCGCTTCCTGAGTGACCGTGGCCAGTGATGCGCAACTGATCTGGTAGGACTTCATGACATCCGGCATCGAACTGGTATGGAATTCATTTCCCATGCAGGTCTTGGGGTTGGCGTAGGCGATGGAATGAACCACGCCTGCCAGCGAACCGAGCCCTTGAAACAGCGACTGGACCTGATCCTCCTTGGAGACATCGCAAAAGCGCAGGTCGAGGGCGGCTTTTTCCTCCTGGGAAATCAATTTGCTGGGATCCAGGTATCGTTTCTTAACCACTTCGTTCTGAACGGAGTAGATCACCTTGCCGCCAAGATGTTCAATGGTTCTGCCGATAAAATAAGCGATGGACTGGGGATCCAAGAGCCCCATTACCAAATAGGTTTTTCCAGATTCAATCATTATGAGCCTCCCATCCGTTTCTTCATAACGGTAAACCCTGAACAGGTCAAGAATCGATCCAGACTCAGGAGTGGTGGGATGGGTGGATTTTTATTTGACAGTGATCGCTTCGGCGGTGCATAGTCAGCCCCGTAACGAAACGTTTTCGCTAGGGGAAAACATGGATAAAATCTTAAAGATTTTGGTTGTTCTTATCCTCATCTTGAGTATTGCTGCAGTGGTTATGGAGCTTAAGCTTTATGGCCAGCGTGAGGAATTGAAGGGGCGCACCGTCAAATTGGCTGAGTATGTCGGGAAAATCGCGGCCACCATTGAAATTCCCCAGACCAATGCGGATCTTATCGTCGCCGATGCCCCGCACATGAAACTCAAACCCGAGGCTCTCAAGCAGTACTACAAGATCGGGGATGATGGAAAGCCGTCCAAGGTGACCACTGGTTCCGGGACGATGGATGATGCGCTTCTGGAAGTTCTTGTCAATGCCGGCCGGCAGTTCGACCGTTTGAACGACACCCGAACCGGTCTGACTGAGAACCGCAACACCCTGGGAACGACCAGCAACCTTCTGGTCAAGACCGAAGGCACTCTGGGCGAGACCAACAATTTACTGGTGAAAGCGGAAGCCTACCTGTCGGTGTCGAAGGCGGATATTGAAAAGAAAGTCACCCAAATCACCGATCTGGCCGCGGAGGTGGAAACCGGCAAGGCGGATATTGAGAAGAAAGCCAATGAAATCGCCAAATTGGGCGAGAAGCTGAGCGAAAGCGAATCCAAGATCGACGCCGGCAAGCGGTACATTTCGAAGGTTGAACGGGAGCTAAAAGCCTGTCTCGGCCAGTCTGACACGAATGCTCTTCCCCGTGGCGTGCAGGGTCAGATCTCAGTGGTCAATACCAACTGGAATTTTGTTGTCATGGAGATCCTTCCGGATTCCGGAATGGTTCCTCTCTCGGACATCACGATTCAGCGCGCCGATCAGTTTGTTGGAAAAATCCGGATTTCCGAGGTGCGGCGTGATCTGCGTGTGGCGCTGGGTGAAATCCTCATGGATTATCAGCAGAAGGTTCCGGTCCGGGGCGACACCGTTTTCTATTGATCTTCTTTTCGAGCAGGGTCTTCCCCATGCGACTTATCCTGTTACTCGTGGTTTTCGGCGGCCTGCTTTGGGCCGCCGGATGTGCCACTGAATCCGACTCCAGTATGCCCTGGAATACACCGCAGTCATGGGAAGGCGCCCCGGGCATCCCGGGGTTTTCTGCTCCTGGCCGGTAAATCTTACTTCTTCACCCAGTTACGGGCCACCAGTTCCTCGGCGATCTGAATGGCATTCTGGGCGGCGCCCTTCCAGATGTTGTCGCCCGCGCACCAGAGAACCAGTCCGTTTTCCACGCTGGCATCCTTGCGGATGCGTCCCACAAGGACATCATACTGACCGGTCGCCTGGATCGGCATCGGGTAGATGGCATTTTTAGGGTCATCTTCCAGTCGCACGCCCGGTGTTTTTGCCAGAAGCGCCCTGGCTTGATCCGGGGAAAGCGGTTTTTCAAGTTCCACATGGATGGCGATGCTGTGGCTGTTAAAGACCGGCACGCGAACACAGGTGGTGGCCACCCGGATAGAGGGGTCGAGGATTTTGTGGGTTTCCTTGCGCATCTTGATTTCCTCAGTAGTTTCGCCTGAATCATCCTTGAATGACCCGACGCAGGGGATCAGGTTGAAGGCGATCTGATGCGGATACACCTCTCGCGGCAGGGGCTGTCCGGCGGCCCACGCCCTGGCCTGTGCTTCCAGTTCCCGGACGGCTGAACTTCCTGTGCCGGAGACGGCCTGATAGGTGGTGGCGATCAGGCGCTTGATTTTGGCGACCTTGTGAATGGCTACCAGGGGCATCAGGGCGATGATGGTGCTGCAATTCGGATTGGCGATGAATCCCTGGTGGTCTTTCAATGCTTCCGGATTGATTTCAGGGATCACCAGAGGAACCCGGGAATCCATGCGGAAATCATCACCGTTATCCACCACGATGCACCCGCGTTTCACGGCCTCCCAGCCGAGTGTCTGGGACGCGCCTTTTGCGCCTTCGGTCCCCGCGAAAAAGGCGAAGTCCATTCCTTCGAACGCCTCGGGAGCGGCGACCTTGACGGGATAACTTTCTCCGTCAACCGTCTCTGTCCGCTCACTCCGGGCCAGAATGGTGAGTGACTGAACGGGAAAGTTTCTTTTCTTGAGCAGGCGGATCATCTCTGTTCCGACCGCACCGATTCCGACTACGCAAACATTATATTTTTTCATGATATTTCTCTTAGACGCGTTCTGCAACCAGGTCTCCGACCTGTGTGGTTGAATATCCCATTTTCCCGGCCGCCATGCTTTTCAGTTTGGTGCCGGTAACCGCCATGACCGCCTTTTCGATATCCCGGGCCGCCTCGATCTCGCCGAGGTGTTCGAGCATCATCATTCCTGCGCAGATGGCTGCCATCGGGTTAATCACGTTTTTGCCCCGGTATTTCGGGGCGGAGCCGCCCATCGGCTCGAACATGCTGACCCCCTCGGGATTGATATTGCCGCCGGCGGCGATGCCCAGCCCGCCCTGCGTGATGGCGGCCAGGTCGGTGATGATATCGCCGAACATATTGGCGGTGACCAGAATGTCGAACCACTCCGGACTCTTCACCATCCACATGCAGGTGGCATCCACGTGATAGTATTCGCGCTTGATGTCCGGGAATTCCGCCTCGCCCATTTCGTTGAAGGCGCGATCCCAGAGGTCGAACACATAGGTCAGAACATTGGTTTTGCCGACAAGCGCCAGGGTGTTGTGATCGCCCACGCCGCGGGCTTTCTTGCCGTATTTGCGGGCATACTGGAAAGCCCAGCGAAGACAGCGATCTACCTGGGCGCGACTGTAGAGCATGTTCTGAACGGCGACTTCGTGAGGGGTGCCCTTCATCATGAATCCGCCGGCCCCGGTGTAGACATCGCCCGAGTTTTCCCGGATCACCACATAATCAATATCCTTGGGCCCCTTGTCCTTGATGGGGGTTTCGACCCCGGGATACAGGCGGACAGGCCGCAGGTTGATATACTGATCCAGTTCGAAGCGCAGACGCAGCAGGATCCCCTTCTCGAGGATACCCGGCTTGACGTCAGGATGCCCGATGGCACCGAGATAGATGGAGTGGAACTGTTTTAGTTCGGGCACGGCAGAGTCGGGAAGCACCTCTCCGGTACGCAGGTAACGATCCCCTCCAAAGTCAAAATCGACCAAATCCAGCTTGAAGCGATGTTTGGCGGCGGCGACAGTGAGAACTTTGAGTCCTTCGTTCACCACTTCGGGACCGGTTCCGTCCCCGGGAAGAACGGCGATTTTATAAGTTTTGCCCATAAGGTAATCCTTTATTAAACTTTCCATCCTGCATCAGATGGCGTGTAATGCTACCTGCCTCCATAGAGGGAGTCCAGTTAAACTTGACGCTTTTATTCATTTTGTACGTGAGAGCAGAGGGGACTCTTTGTGATTAACAGTTGATATCACAAGAGCTAACTGTAAAAATCCTGCACAAATTCCCATCCATTGGAGATTTTATGGCCAAGAAAGTATTTGTATCCGGCTGCTACGACATGTTGCATAGCGGGCATGTGGCTTTTTTTGAAGAGGCGGCCCAGCTGGGTGATTTGTATGTCGGGATCGGGTCGAGTAAAACCGTCTATGAATTGAAGGCGCGAAAAACCGTCAATTCCGATGAAGAGCGGCTCTATATGGTGAGCTCGCTGAAGATGGTCAAACAAGCCTGGATCAGTTCCGGGAGTGGATTGCTCGATTTCGAGAAGGAGTTGCGGGCGCTTCGGCCGGACATTTTTTTTGTGAATGAAGATGGGAACAGCCCCGAAAAAGAGCGGGTTGCAAAGGAATTGGGCATTGAGTACGTCATCAGCAAGCGGGTTCCCCACGGTAATCTTCCCCGTCGTTCCACGACGGCGCTCCGCCGCGAGTGCCTGGTGCCCTATCGCATTGATCTTTGCGGCGGCTGGCTGGATCAGCCGTTTGTATCCAAGTTTTCCGCCGGGCCGGTGATCACGATCGCCATTGAACCTGATTATGACTTCAATGACCGTAGCGGCATGGCCACCAGTTCCCGTAAAAAGGCCATTGAGCTTTGGCAAACGGATATTCCCGCTGGCGACAAGGAGAAGCTGGCTAAAACACTTTTCTGTTTCGAAAACCCGCCCGGCACCAAGTATGTGAGCGGGTCGCAGGATGCGCTGGGCATCGTGCTGCCGGGACTGAATAAGATGTGGTACGACAAGGGCGACTACTGGCCCGCGTCCATAGAGTCCCGCCTCAATCCCGAGCTCCTGGCCTGGATTGAGTCGCATCTTTACTTGATCCCTCTCTATCCGCGGAGTTCGGATTACGATGTGCTTGCGGAGACTCGCATTGATGAAGCGGGCGCTTCCCGCTTGAGTCGCGCGGCGGTGGCCTGCTGGGAGGCGGCCCAAGCGCGGGATCTGAAGGCCTTTGGCGAATCAGTTACCCGGGGTTTTGAAGCGCAGATCGCGATGTTTCCCCGTATGATGTCCGAAGGCATTCAGGAACAGATCGCCCTCTATCGCAATCAGTCTCTGGGTTGGAAGCTTAGCGGGGCAGGCGGGGGCGGTTATCTTATTTTGATCGCCGACAAACCGGTGGCGACGGCCATTCAAATCAGGATCAGGCGCGGCAGTGCGGCCTGATCCCGCTCTCATCGCTCCAGGCTGGGTAGCCTATACCTCTATATCTATTTTCTGGCTTCAGGCGGCGAAATTCAATAGGCTTCGACCGCGTTTTAGGAGGAAAACAAGATATGATTCTGCGTTATACTCGCCCGGAAATGGGCACGATCTGGTCGGACGAGAATAGATTTGCCGTGTGGCTCAAAATTGAGATTCTAGCCTGCGAGGCTATGAACAAATTGGGGGTCGTTCCGGCCGCAGACCTGAAGCGGATCAAGGATCGCGCCGCCTTCAGCGTCAAGCGCATCAATAAAATCGAGGCGAAGGTCAATCATGATGTCATCGCTTTCCTGACCAATGTTGCCGAGCATGTCGGTCCTTCCTCGCGGTTTATCCACCGGGGCTTGACCAGTTCTGATGTTCTCGACACCGCCCTGGCGGTTCAGATGCTTCAGGCGGTGGATATCCTGATTGACGATGTGAAGGCTGTTCGCAAGGCGGCGGCCGCGAAAGCCCGGAAATTCAAATACACGCCTATGATCGGGCGCAGCCATGGGGTTCATGCCGAGCCGATCACCTTTGGGTTGAAAATGGCGCTCATGTACGACGAATTCGGGCGGGCCCTGACACGCCTTGAGGCGGCACGCGCCATCATCCGGGTTGGCCAGCTTTCGGGCGCGGTCGGAACCCACGCCCACATTGATCCTTTTGTTGAAAAATATGTCTGCGGCAAGCTTGGCCTCAAGCCTGCGGCAATATCGACCCAGATCCTCCAGCGCGACCGCCATGCCGAATACATGTCGGCCCTTGCCCTGGTGGGCGCCTCGGTGGATCGATGGGCCACGGAATTCCGGCATCTGCAACGAACCGAGGTGCTGGAAGTTGAGGAATATTTCGGCAAGGATCAAAAGGGTTCCTCAGCGATGCCCCACAAGAAAAACCCGATCACAGGGGAGAAGCTGTGCGGATTAGCCCGTTTGCTTCGTGGAAACCTCGTCGCGGCCTTGGAGAATGTGGCGCTGTGGCATGAGCGGGACATTTCCCACTCTTCTGTGGAGCGGGTGATCCTTCCCGAC
>Ga0194062_1000311_pt1 | contig 20204 bp, 13 predicted proteins | sample SepL2225m_MetaG_FD_155481 | JGI IMG/M metagenome (GOLD analysis project Ga0194062, IMG submission 155481) | Anoxic zone freshwater microbial communities from boreal shield lake in IISD Experimental Lakes Area, Ontario, Canada - Sep2016-L224-25m | ecosystem: Environmental > Aquatic > Freshwater >... | reverse complement strand
TGCCTGCCGGCAGGCTGGCGGTCAGGGTGACCGTGCGGTTGTCGCCGGAGCGGCTGACGCTGGGCGCGATGGTCGCGCCGTTGGCGTACAGCAGGAAGTTGCTGCCGTTGACGGTGCTGGCGTCCAGGGACTCGGAGAACGCCAGGGTGACCAGCGTGGCCTTGCCGATGTCCACCGCGCCGTTGCCCGGCGTCACCGACACCACGGCAGGCGGCGTGGTGTCCGCGCCGACAGTGGAGGTTTTGAAGCTGATGTAGGCGTAGCTGTTGTTGTTGCCCGCCCGGTCCTTGACGCCGTTCACATAGACGGTGACGGTGGCGTTGGCCGGGAACGGCTGCAGCGGGGTGAAGCTGGCGGTGTTGCCGCTGAGCGCCAGGGTGCCAGCGACGGTGTCGCTGAAGCCCGAGACCGAGATGTTGACGCCGTTCGCCAGCGTGGTCGGGTCGATGGCTTCGCTGAAGCCCAAGGTCACTGATGTGTTGCCGCCCACCGTGCTGCCGTTGGCCGGGGCGATGGCGACGACGCTGGGGCCTGCCGTGTCCGCCGTGGCCGAAGCGCCGGTGGTGAAGCCCTGCGCCAGCGCGGCCACGGGGTGGCCGGCTAGGTCGCACAGCCCGGACAGGCTGACGCCGTAGGCGGTGTTGGCCGAGAGCAGCCCGGTCGGGGCGAACACCACGCTGCGTCGGTCGGAGGCGACCGAAAGCGTACCCGCCACCGCCGCGCCGCCGTTTACGGCCAGTTGGAACTGGCCGGGGCAGGTGTCGCTCAACGGCTGGTCGAACTGGTAAACCAGTTTTGGGTTGACCGGCACGCCGGCGGCCCCGTCGGCGATGCTGCGCAGCCCGACCGCCGGCGTGGTCGTGGCCGCCGCCGCCCCGGTGGTGAAGGAGATGTAATTGTAGCCGGTCGCGTTGCCCGCCAGGTCCCTGATGCCGCCGTAGCCGAGGTAGGCGAAGTACAGGTAGTAGGTGTGGTTCGCCAGCAGCGGCGAGGCCGGGGTCAAAATCACGGTCTTGCCGTCCGCGCCGAGGGACAGGGCACCGCCGTTCTGGTATGCGCCGGTCGTGCCGTCGTACAGCAGGTTCGCCCCGCCCAGCGTGGCCGGGTCGATGCGCTCGCCGAAGGTCGCGCCGAGTATGGCGTTCAGCGGCACGTTGGTGGCCCCGCTGAACGGCGACCAGGCCACCACCGACGGCGCCACGCCGTCAGCGCCCGCCCCGGTGGTGAAGCCGCGCACGTCGGCCGCGGCCAGCAGGTTGCCGCTGAGGTCCGCCACCCCGTCCACCGTCAAGCTGTAGGCCGCGTTCGCCGACAGCGGAGCCACAGGCTTCAGTGTCACGAGGAGATGATCGCTGCTCAATGTCCGTGTGGCCGGAACCACGGCCCCGGCTTGGGTGATTACGATGCCGTCCAGCTTCAGGCCGTCCACCGGTTCGCTGAAACGCACGGACAACGACGGGTTGGTGGGGATGCCTGTCTGGCCATTGGCAATGGTGACTTGACTAATGACCGGCGCGACGCCATCCCGCGTGAAGGCGGTGGTGAAGTACCCGCTATAGTAAGACACGCCATTATTGTATAAATCTTTGATGGGACTGGTCACAACAATGGTATGTTGGCGTCCCACTAGGAAAGCGGAGTTCGGGGTGAAATTCAAAGACAACCCGTCGGCACTTACAGAAACCGCCCCCGGTATTTTCTGTCCGGTGACATTGTCATTCACATAGAAACTGTTGTCGGTGACGGTTTTCGGGTCGATGCGATGGTCCATCAACACCGACACCTGTGCGTTAACCGGCACGTTCTGGGCGCTATACGCGGGGTTTTGATCGACGACATGGGGCGGAACCGCATAGGCCGTATTTCCGGTGCTGAAGCTGGAGGTGAAAGCCAAAGCTAATGGATTGCCCGCCGTGTCGCGAATGCCTTGCACCTTCACGTCAAACGATGAGAGGTGATCGAACAAGCCGTCCACGACAAACCCTAATTGCGTACCGTTGCCCATTAGGCTGACCTTGCCTGGCACGGGTGTGCCGGCCTTGGACACGACAATCGAATCCGGTTTGATAGACTTCGCCTGTAATGCCTCGCTAAAGCTGACGACGACCGGGGTGTTTTCCAAGACATCCTTCGTCGCGTCGGCCGGACTGATTGATGCCACCGTCGGCGGGGTCACGTCGGGATTCAACGGGTCGGTGCCATTGGCGACTTCCGTCCCGTCATTGATCCCATCGCCATCGGTGTCTTTTTTCAACGGATCGGTGTGATAGGTCAATACCTCGTCGCCGTCGCTCAAGCCGTCGCCATCGGTGTCGGGATTGTGGGGATCGGTCTTGAACAAATTGATCTCGTCGTCATCGCCCAGTCCGTCTTTGTCCGCGTCGGCCTGCACACTCAGCGTCAAACTTTGCGCCGTACCCACGTTATTGCCCAAATCCACCGCCGTCGCACCCAGTTCGACGCTGCTGCCTCCCACCGGTATCGTGATGGTGGTTTGGTAGGGGCGTGTGGTGTCGCTGGCCACCACTTGACCGTTGACGAGGAAATTCACCCCGGCCACTGCGACATCATCGCTGGCATCCACGCTCACCGTGACTTGGGTTCCGGCCACCACGCCTATGCCGGCGGGCGGACTGGTGATCGCCGCCGTCGGCGCGACGCCCTGGTTGTCCTGCAACATGCGGTATTGGGCGATGAACAAGCGCGTCGTGCCGCTAACCCCGAAGTCCTGGCTAACTACATAGGACTCCTCGGTGACATAGGCATAGCTGCCATCCACGGCAATGCCGGTGCCGGCATAATCGCCCAAAGGTTCCAGATTGATCGTACCCTGGAAGACGGCGTTGGCCGGGTCGCGGATGTTGACGTAGGCAATGACATTGGGGAACAACTGTTCGGCGAAGAAGGCCAGGCCGTCAGTCAATTCCACGTCCCTAGGCGCAAAACTCGCGTCGCCGGAAACGATGGCGGGGGCGTCCAGATTGGCAATGTTGACCACTCGCCAGCCGGTGCTATAAGCCGCCACATAGGCGTAGCCGCCGTCTATCACCAAGTCCTTGGTCGAGCCAATGTTGAGGCTGCCATGTAGCACCGGGTTGAGCCGGTCAGTCACATCAATCAGCCTGAGCGCGGAGTCGTTGACCACCGCCACGGTGTTGTTCTGCACATCGACGCCTTTGAGTTTGCCCAGATTGCCCAGATGCCCTGCGGAAACAGGCTTGGACGGATTGCGCACATCGACGATCTCCAAGCCGTTGCTGCCGTCGGCAATGTAGGCGTATCTGCCGTCGATCTTCAAATCCTGGGCAATGCCGGCGGTGTCGTAGGTGGACAGCAATTTGGGAGCGGTCGGATCGGTGATGTCGATGATTTGCAAACCGGCTTCGCCATCGGCCAGATAAGCCACCTTGCCAACCACACGCACATCAATGCCAGTGCCAGTAGTGTCCAGGCTGCCGACGATCACGGGCTTTTTGTGATCCGTGACATTCACCACCACCAAACCTTTCGATCCCGCCGCGACATAGGCGAAATCGCCCAAGGCATCGACATTATTGGCATAGCCCGGAATGTCGATGTAAGACAGCGCGACCGGATTGAAGCCTTCCACCACCACGGGCAAGCTGACAGTCACACCGTGGTTGGTGATGGTGACCGTGGCCGAGCCCGGCTGACCGGCATATAACTGGCCATCCTTCACACCAAAACTGACGATGTTCAAATCGCTGGAAACATAGCTCGTGCCACGGGACTTGCCGGTCAGGTCAATCTGGCTGCCGTCGATCAATTTACCCAGCACTTTGATTTGCTGGCTGGACTCGTTATAGACTGCGTTGTAAGTGATATGCACACTGGACGGGACACTGGCAATGGAAACCAAGGCGGCGGAATACTTCGCGTCCGTCGCGTCGAGCGGGTTGGAACCGATCATCACCTCAACGCCATCGCTCAAGCCATCGCTGTCCGTGTCTGCCAAAACCGGGCTGGTATGGTACTTATGCACCTCATCGCCATCATTCAAACCATCGCCGTCGGTGTCGGCTTTGCGCGGATCGGTTCCCGCCTTGTATTCATCCAAGTTGGAAAGCCCGTCCTTGTCGGCATCTTCCAAGGCGTCAAAGGCGTCATTGGGATTGAAGCCGTGGGCTTTTTCATAATCGTCGGGCATGCCGTCCCCGTCGGAATCGCCGGCGGTGTCGATGATGATTTGCTTCACCGCGATGGCACCGTCTTTGCGCGCGCTGACGATCACTTGGCCGGCGGCCTTGGCGCTGACCAAGCCGTTTTCGCTAACCGTGGCAATGGCCGGGTTGGTGGAGGAATAGTTGATGCCCGCCGCCGCCCCGGAGACATCTTTCAGACTGCCGTCAGGATAGGTGGCGATGACGGTAAGCTGTAGCGTGGCCGTCAACGAGGTGAGCGTGGTGGGCTTGGGGTCGGAATAAGCGACGGAAGAGGGGAGTTGTTCGATGTTGTCAAATTTGATGTCGCCGACGGTGGCAATACCGTTGTTGACGACACTGAAGTAATCGCTCTCGCCGGAAATGGTCTGCCCATTCTGGAGGCAAGTGGCTCGCGCCTTGATGCGGCCCATGGTCGAAGGGACATTCGGCATGGCCCAACTGCCATTGGCATCCACTTGCACGGTTCGGTTGAGCAGGCTGACCACACAATTTTGGTCCAGCTTCACGGCGGCATTCGCCCAGCCTACACTTAAGCAAAGCAAAGCCGCCGCCATCCAAAGACAGGCCCAAGGTGTTTGTGTGGTTTTCATACGATTTCCTTCATGTCGCTACGCCGACTGTCAAAGCCCCGGTCAACCGGCGCACTGTAAAAAAATAACCCGTTTGGCAACCGAGACCGACTCGGTCTTGAAAACCGAGTCGGTCTGAGTTGCTCAGTGGGATTCCACTAACGAATCGATCAATTTCGAAAAATCGCCCAACGCCATCGCCCCCGAAACCGCCTTCATGTCCTTGACTTGCCCGGACTCAATCCTGCCAATCAAAAACGTCGGCGTCGCCTGCACCCCGACGCGGTTGCCATAGGCCACATCCTGGCCCACTGCATCGGCCATGGCGGGATTGTCCAGGCAGGATTTAAACTTGCCACTGTCTAGCTTGAGTTCCGCAGCCACTGACAGATACAAATCCCGCCCGAGCTTGGCTTGATTCTCAAATAGCTTCTGTCTCATCGGCCAGAAGGCATTTTGTTGCCCGGCGCAACGTGCGGCGACGGCGGCGGCTTGGGCTTGGGCATGAAACCCCAACGGGAAATCCCGCACCACATACTGCACTTTGCCGGTGTCCACATAGCGCTGCTTGAACTCGGGAAAGGTGGTCAAGCTGAACTTCTTGCAAAACGGGCATTCAAAATCGGTGAACTCGGCCACCACGAGTTTGGCCTTGGCATTGCCCAAGGTGGCCCTGCCGCCGATGAGTTCAGCCAATGGCTTGGCGGATTTCGAGGGCTTGCCCTTGTCCATCCCGGCCAGTTGCTTTTTCAGCGCATCCACTTCCCCGTGCAGCTTGGCATTGTCTTGGCGCAATTCGGACAATTGCTTGAGCACCTCGTCCTTCAGCCATTCGTCGGCGGAAAAGCTCGCTTGTGAATAAAGCGCGAGCAAGACTGCCAGAAACCGAGATATCATCATCACGGCTATAAAAACTCACAATGGTTGACCATTTCTTCAGCCTCAATGACTTGGTATATCAACATTAAACCCTTTACCGCTTTTTCCACATGTTCGTCCATGTAGTAGCCTTGTAGGTTGGGCAACGGCTCCATCGTTGCCCAACATTCCATCGCCCCGAATGCCAAGGAGCGCATGGAATATCCCACCGCATTACACCATCATTGGCGTTGAATCGTCGGGCAACAAAAAGACGTTGCCCGACCTACCCGGCCGACCCAAAAACGCCGTCATTCCGGCATGGACTGCCGGAATCCAGAGCCTAAGGACGGTAACTTGCCGCTTGCACAAGTGCTTGATTTAGGCAATGTGCCAGCCCCCTAGGTTCACATCCTTGTGACTGGATTCCGGCAGTCCATGCCGGAATGACGGGCCTCTTACACTTGTGTATAACGGCGAGTGCTGGAGCCTTATAGGTTGGGCAACGGCTCCATCGTTGCCCAACATTCCATCGCCCCGAATGCCAAGGAGCGCATGGAAAATCCCACCGCATTACACCATCATTGCCGTTGGAATGTCGGGCAACGAAAAGACGTTGCCCGACCTACCCGGCCGACCCAAAAACGCCGTCATTCCGGCATGGACTGCCGGAATCCAGAGCCTAAGGACGGTAACTTGCCGCTTGCACAAGTGCTTGATTCAGTTAAGTTGCCAGCCCCCTAGGTTCACATCCTTGTGACTGGATTCCGGCAGTCCATGCCGGAATGACGGGCCTCTTACACTTGTGTATAACGGCGAGCGCTGGAGCCTTGTAGGTTGGGCAACGGCTCCATCGTTGCCCAACATTCCATCGCCCCGAATGCCAAGGAGCGCATGGAATATCCCACCGCATTACACCATCATTGCCGTTGGAATGTCGGGCAACAAAAAGACGTTGCCCGACCTACCCGGCTACCCGGCTATTTTGTTGATTTCGGAAGTTCGCAAAGATTTATGAATCGAAATACAGATAGTTCAATGGAGTTAAAAAAAGCACCACTTTTATCCATTTTACTTACCGTAGATGCTACAATAGCATCTTGATTATTGTCTATTATGCTAATTTCTTTGAAAACTTTTAAATAATCTTGCTTATTATCTATTTTCTGATTAAATTGTTTTAATTTTTTACCGTCTTCGAATGCGGTTAGCAATAAGGTGCTTCCATTATTCTCTGTTGTCATTTGTCCCCCTTCTAGAAATATATTATCACAAACAAAAACTCTGGATTTTTTTCCAAAAATTAGAGTTGTATTTGTAATTAATTCAGATTTCATATTCAGGCTTTCATCAAAAATATATATTTTATTTTGTATCATATTAGAAACTGAAATCAATAATCTTTTCCTTGATGATGTGATAGCAAGAGGAAAGACATCACTAACGATCTTTTGTTTTTTTAGAATTCCAGCTTCTACAATACCGATCCATGTACTAACACTTCCCTGCTTATTATCAGGAACTGCCCCAACTACTAGAATCGTATGTTCATTCATCTTTGAAATTTCTGAAACCGTGACTAAATCCTTGATACTTTCACCAAATACACCAAACTTCCATATAATTCCTTTTGTCTTGTTATAATCTATAATGAATGACTTACCACGACTTGAGGCTGATAATAAAAAAGATCCATCCGAAATCGCCAGTATTTGTTTTGCTGAAAGGTCAGTCATATCCTTATCGAGCTTAGCGACATCAATTTCATCTATTTTTGCTTTGTTGCTGGATGGATCAAATTCTATATACAAAATATGATCTTTATTTATAACCTCAAGTATTAAGAGATGACCTGAATTAAGCTTTGTTATGGATATGCCTCCGATTTTTTGACTATCGTCATAAGAAAGAATCTTTGTCGGCACTGCTTTGCTTTTATCATTAATACTCACGCCCATGACGTATAAATCTCTGTTTATAGATTTAGAATTGTAAACTCCATATACAAAATAAAATGCCTTATCATCATAGTACTCCGCATCATAAAATTCTACATTACTTCCCTTCTCATAAACTTCCATAAATGGCTTATATAAAACTTCCATATCAGCATAACATGGCAAACAATAAAATGATATCGTGTGCGCAACTACGATCAAGTTAAGTATATATCTTGCCGATTTACTCATTTCGTAGCTCCACAACATGAACAATATTCAATTTGTCTTGCCGTCCAAGCCCATGTGCCAACCGCAGACAATACAGGATACACAACATTCTGAGCATAGCCTTCACAAAATGACTTTTCTCTCTCCCATCTTAAGCAATAATTCAAATCACTCGGACGAGGACAGCTATCCCCATATCCAGTATCGCAGGCTTCAACCAAAGTATCTTTTAGTAATTTATCTGCGTCAGCTTGGCTATATCCACATGTTTGATAGTTAATGTCATGAACATTACAACCCAAAGTTTCCTTGCTGTCATAAGGGATACTTCCTTGATCGGCTCCAAATAATGGCTCCGAATTATATAAGTTATTAAATGGATCGCATGGTGTAGGAATCGGGTTCTGAGGTTCAGGAGGGGGGCAATATAAAGTATTATATGCTGCAACAATTATTGAATCAGTAAAGCTTTGAATCTTATGGCCTGGGGTACTGCAACCATCAACCCAGTGATTTACTTTATTAGGAATTACAGACTTATGGTCTGGACAATGCTGTACCAGAAAATCATAAGCTTGATATCTTGTATTCACACCAAGAATCGAAGGAAGGCCATCCAATAAAGAACCTATCTCACCCTGAGAATCTTGTGTAGCTACAGTTTTAGGTGTCACATACAACGATATATCTTTTGAGTCACAGTAAGCTTTTCCACCGGGTGCACGTAAAATATCAAATGGCCAAAAACTTAATTTTGTTTCGCTCCCGTATGCTTTTGTTCCTTTAATAGAGACTTGACCATTTATATTGAAACTAAGATCAACTAAGCCTGTATTATCTGTACTTCCATTTGGACCATAAACTACCGTCCCTTTGGCAGGACCAAATTTGCTCTGCAATATTTCAGGCACCAAGGTAACCACCATTGTTTTACTTTCTCCTACGCAAACTGTATCGGGAGCATTGCTAATATCAACAGAAACATTAGTTCCTGCTCCATTAAAACAGACTTTACATATATCATTAGATACCGGACTTCCATCTTTTGTACTGTCTGCCACTATATTTCCATTGTTATCGCATGTCTTGCAGAAGTTATCAGGTGCAACATTCGGATCTGGCTTGTCACCGGGATTCGGCTGTGTTCTTTTACAATCGACCGGACTCTGGCAATCTCCTTTAGCATCAGGAGGAGTCGGCAATGTTTTACAGGCACAGCTACTATCCTGAACCACGCATTCCCCGCTACCGCAACTGGTGCAGCACCCGCTACCCCCCGGCTGACTCCCACAATGCCACCCAGCCTTGATGACGCCCACGCCGGGGTTGCTGGCGATCAGGCTGCCGTCGGCGCTGACCGTGCCTAGGCCAATCGAGACGAATTCTTCCAAATCATGGTCGAAGGAGTACATCTCCACCTGTGCGCCCGGCTTGTGGCCGTCCACATTGGGCAGGGTCAGCTTGGCGGGCGGGTCGAACTTGGTGCCGACCGGCTGGATGGTGACGATGAACTGGGGCTGCATGCCGTTGGGCGGCGGCATCGGCACCTTGTCGGCGTTCACCGGGGTCACCGAAATCTTGCCGGTCTTCTTGCCGTCGGGGAAGGTGGCCGAACCGGCCTTGACCTCCAGCTTGAAGCCCGGCACATCGGCCAGCGTGATCACGGCATCTTGAGTGCCGATGGTGACGGCGTGGGCGGTGTCGAGCTTGACCAAGTGAACCGGCGCGGACAGCGGGTTGTCGGCCCCGGCGATGGTGACGATGTTGAACGGCAACGTGGGCCATTCGCCCGCCACGGTGGTGGTGCTGCCATCGACGACGAGGCGCACCGGGCCCACCGGGGCGTTGTCGATTTGGAATTTGCCTTGGGCGTCGGTCTCGGCCTGCCGGGTGGTGCCGTCCACGCGCACGGTGACCTTCGGCAGTGGCGCGTCTTGGTTGTCTTGCACCACGCCACTGATGCGGGTGTTGCCCGCATCGCCGCTCTTCAGCCCCGAAGCGGTGAAGCCGGCATAAAGGCTGGTGCCGACCAGGGTCGCGGTGGCGCGTTGACCATCCAGCCCTTCATCGGGACCCAAAGTCAGTTTGGCCGAGGCGCGTCCGTCGCTGTCGGTCTTGACGGTGTAGCTGGCCGCACCGTTCTGGAATATGCCGGTGCCTTGGGTAACTTTGAATTCAATGGATGCCCCGGCCACGACATTTGCGCCATCGTCGGTGACGACGGCGACCAAGGGCAGTGGTAGCGGTTGGCTGACTGCGCCGCGCTGGTTGTTGCCGGAGTTGACGCTGACCTTGCTGCCTGCCGAGGGGTCTGCCGAGGCGGAGAAAACGACCTCGCCGTCAAAGCCCACCGCCGTGGCGCGAACCCGTTGGTTGCCTTGCCCTGCACGGGAGCCAAGCTGGAAGCCGGTGGCGGCGGTGCCGTCCGCGCCGGTATTGGCTAGGCTGGCCTGGCCAATGTCTGCCGTGCCCACGCCGACGACACCGTCGCCTTGCGTGACGCGGAAGATGACACCCTGGCCGGCGACGGGCTGGCCTTTTTCATCCACCAATTGCACTTTGAGCGGATTGGCCACGGCTGTGCCAATTTTGCCGCCTTGGTTGTTGCCGGAAATCTCCTGGACGTGTTTCGCGCCGGGCTTAGTGTAGATGACGGTGGTCTGGGCATGGCCGACATTGCCCACATCGTCGGCGGCGCTGACACTCAGGGTGTTCGACCCTTCCGCCAGCGGCACGGCCAAGGCGCTGTAGCTGCGATTGGAGACGGTGGCGGTCTTGCCGTTGACGGTGACGTTGGCCTGTCCCGCGCTCACCGTGCCGCGCACGATGTCGTTGACCAGGCCGGACACGTCCACGGTGCTGTCATAAACCACCGTGCCGTCGGCGGGGGATTCGATGGTGACATAGGGCGGCGTCCTATCCAAGGACACCGAGAGGGAGTCGGTCACTTCCTGTCCCGCAGCGTTTTTGGCATCGGCGATGATGGTGTTGTTACCTTCCTGCAAGCTGACATTGGCGCTGAAGCTGCCGTCGCCACCCGGCTTGACCGGTGCGCCGTTGAGGGTCAGGTTGGCGGTCGGGTCGGACACCGTGCCTTGCACGGTGATGGGGGTGCGGCCGACGGTGATCAGGGACGCGGGGGTGGTGATTTTGACCGTCAGATTCTGCACCGGGGGTGCGACCAGATGCTCGACGCGGGGGCTGATGCTGAAGATGTTCGGCCCGCCGCCTAGAACGGTCAGTTTGACTGTGGCGCTGGCGTTGGCGGCGAAATTATTGAGGCTAAAGTAAGGCTCGGCAGTGTCGGTCTGCCCGTCGGGAGAGCCGATGCTGACTTTGTTGGCCGGGGAAACCCCGCCGATGACCAGCCGCAACGGGCCGGCAATGGCGCCGCCGCCGTTCGACAGTTGGACGTTCACGGTGGCATCGTTGCTGCGGCGGTTGCGCAACGGGTTCGACAGGCTGACATTGATTTGGCTGCCGACGGCCTGCCACGTCCCGGTGGTTGCCGCACGGACGGTCTGCCCCGGCAAACCGAGCAATGACAAAAGGACACCGACCATCATCAGGAAAAGCCAGTCGCGATGGCGAATGGGCAAAGCACTGCGTCTGCGGTCAGTCATGATGTTTTGGTTTTCCATCGAAAAGCCCTTTATTATATGCCTAATTTTCATGATTTTCCCGCCGACCTATGCAATGCCTTTGGGTGTCGGATTGGGTTGTGGTTTAGCACCGCCGCCGCCTTTGCGCCGCCATTCCCAGCAGGCCCGCGCCAAACAGCGCCAGCGTATACGGTTCGGGAACGGCGTTGGCCGATGCATCGACAAAATGGATGTTTTGGAGCGTCGCCGTCGAGAACCAGCCGTCGTTTTGATTGGTCAGGTCAAACTCCAAGGCCACATCCCGCCCCCTGAAGGCGCTGACATCCAGGGTAAATGTGCCAAGCCCTGTCAGAGTGGAGTCAATGCCTGGGTCAAGCATCTGAAGCAAGTCGGCGGAGTTGGCATCGTAAACGGTGACGGAAACATAATCCCTGACCAAATTGTCCACGGGTGTCTCAGCCAAGTTTGGTGCCGTCCTTGCAAACGATGCATCAAACACCAGCGACTGCACTAGGGGACCCAAGGTAAATGGCGCGGTGAACGGGGAAATTAAAGTTCCGTCGTCCCCTTGGATGAGGCCCGCGCTGTAGGGGGCCGCATCCGTCCCCGTTTGCAGATCGACGGAACCCGTGTTAAAAATCACCTGCCCCGGACTGGCCGTATCCGTCAGAACATTCCATGCGGTGCTTCCATTGCTGAAATCGCCGTTCTGAAACGACACCGCCTGGGCTTGGAAGGAGGCCAAAACACCCGCCAAGACCGCGCAAAAAACAATACTCTTCATCATGTCAAGACCCTGGGAAGTTGGATTTAAGGAATTAACGCACGGGAAAGAATATATTTCAAGCGTTTTATGACCAAAAAGCTCGGTTATTTTTGCAATACCGGACAACTTGGCAGTTAAGCTGCTGAAAAGCAGACACTTTACGCAGATTATTGCCCTCTCAATCGCTGTAATACTTCCGGGCCATGCCGGGACGCCAGCGATTTGGCCGCGATCATCCTTAGCCCTTCGCTCTTGTCCTGAAGCAGTTGCCAGGCAAATTTTTCCGTCGCCGGGTCGGGGGAATCGAGTAAATTCTCCAGCCATTGACTCAGTAAAGGGTCTGCCTTGGACATCGCCAATTTCTTTAACTGAAGCCCTGCGGGCGAGTCCAACGAAACTTTATGCCTTTCCAAAAGACAGACCCTGATTACAGCACTGGTTTTCGGTTCGGCAAGCCTATTCTCAACTTCCCGCACAGCCCAGGCTTCATGCCGGTCGAGCAACGCCTGGCAAGCCGCCAATTGAATCGTATCGCCCTTGTCCGCCAAGGCGGCGGCGAAACGCTCCGGCAGTTGTTCCGTGGCCATGAAATCCGGCTGGCGGCTTGCCCAAAACAAAAATGCAGCTTTACGGACGCGGGAATCGGGATGGGAATAAAGCGAATCCGGCAACTCAACCAGGTTTGATTTATGGCCGGACAGGGCGGCCAATGCCGCTTCGACGGTTTCCGGGGATTCTGTGGGATTGGTCGCAATGGCCAACAGGCGGGCAGCGCTTTCCTTGGTGTCAACCTGTGACAAGGCTTTGATGGCGGCAAGCCGGGTTTCCGGGGAATCCAGGTTGCGCAGCAAAGGCTTCCCGTGAAGGTTTTCAATCCGCTCCATTTGGCCCAAAGCGGTTAGCATGGCCAGTCTGACTTGGACGGCAGGGTCGTCCAACCCCGCAGTGACAATCTGGCCTTGGTTTTTTTGATCCTGAACGGCAAGCGCCACTAACGCCCCGGCCCTGGCATCGGGGTTTGCGTGGCTTTTCAGGGCTTGCAGGACAGCCAGGTTTTCCGGGCGCGGATTGGCTTGCAAAACCGCGATGAACTTGATGGCGGTTTGTCCATTGGCATCGCTTAGAATGTCCGGCAATGTCTGCTTGGCCCAATTTATCACCAAGCCGGTCAACTCGTCCTGGTTCAACACAATGCCATCGTCTTTGTTGGCGAGGACGAAGCGAACCGCATCAAGCCGGTTCTCCGCCGTAATTGCTGCAAAGTGTCCAGTCCCCAATACAAAATCGTGCTGGATAGTGGCAAACCCGGGAATGGCCAGGCGCTTCAATGCAATCAGCGCATGCGCGTAAACCGCCGGGCTTTGCTTGGGTGATTGCAGCGTTGCGAGTATGGCCGGCATGGCCTTGCCTTCGCGTATCAAGCCCAAGGCGCGAATGGCCTCGGCCCTGACCTCAAGATTCTGATCGGTTAGCCTGTCGATCAACGGCTGCACCGCCCGATACCGTTCGGCGTTGGCCAGGGCTTTTGCCGCCGCAATCTGGACAGGCGGCTTGGCATCGTCTAAAAGCCTGATCAAATAGGGTAGCGCAAGGTATTTCCTGTGGATGACGGCCTCTTCTTCCTGGTAAAAATAACCGAAACACTCGGCCAGTTTGACGCGAACGGATTCTTCTGGGGAATTGAATGCCCGCAACATCCACCTCACGCTCGCCTCGTCCTCATAGGCGCATAACGCATCCACGGCTTTGACCGCGACCGAGGATGCCGGGTCAACCAGCCGGTGGGTCAGCAAGCGCAAGGCTTGAGGCGTTTTGTATCGGGCCAACAGATCGACCACGGCCTCGCGCACGGCAGGGTCGGCATCGGCAGCGCCGGCCTCCAATTCGGGCAAGGCGGCTTCCATGCCGGAAATAGAGGCTAGAAGCTGCAAATAAGCAATGCGATTGGGCGGGTCGTTTTCCCCCACGGCAAGCTTCAAAGCGGGTGCTTTTCCAGTTGCAGGGGATGCGGGAAGATTGATCTGTGCCGCTTCCCCGCCTTGGCGAATGCGGTAATAGCGATTGGCCGCCAGATCGCGCAATTCCATTGTCGTCCCGTCAGGCCAGTGTATTTCAATGCGCTTGGCAGACTCTGACTTCCCCAGGCCAAAATGGATTCTGCGGTCACTGTCCGAGAGGAATCCGTTTCCGGCCGTCACCCATCGTGTTTGGGTCCCGCTTTCCGTGGCGACCGCAATCCTGGCCCCTATCGCCTCGCGGTTGCCTGCCGTTGCTTGCAGGACAAGCCCCAGCCAATGGTTTTCGGGGGGCGATTGGTTTATCAACAACTGCCCCAGGTCATTGTTGTGCGCAACGTAAACATCAATGTCGCCGTCATTGTCAAAATCGGCGAAAACCGCACCGCGGGCAGACTGCGCATCTGACAAGGCGACCCCCGTTTCCCTGGAGACCTCCTTAAACTGACGCTTTCCCGTATTGACCCACAACTGCTTGGGCTGGCCTAATGGTATGCGCCCGGCATCTTGATCCGGGATGAGCAGGCCGTTAGCCATGAATAAATCCAGCCAGCCGTCATTGTTAAAGTCATGCAAGCCCGGCGTCCACCCGGAAAGGCCGGCGAAATATTCGGCGTCAACCCCCATGTCCCTTGCCTTGTCGGCATAGCGTTTTGAAGTGTCGGCAGTGTTCATCAAAATCAACGGGGGGGCAGTCCGATCCGAGGAAAACACAATGTCCATTTGCTGGTCATTGTCGATGTCGCCTAGGCTGATCCCGCGATGGCCGGAGGAAGAATTGATGCCATAACTGGCATTGCCAATGGCAAACCCATTGCCTTTTTCGTTGACAAGGGCGGTGTTTGAAGCCACGCCCTTGTCGTTTGCCAACAGCAAATCCGGCCATCCGTCATTATTGAGATCGCCCCAGGCGACCCCCAGCGTCCTCCCTTCCGGGTTGGCCGCGTTCATCTGCGCGGTGACATCAACGAATTTCAAATTGCCTAGGTTGCGATAAAGCAATTTGGCTTGCGGCTCGTAATAGCTTCCCTGGAAACTGATGGGCATGTCGCCGGAGAATTGCGAGCTTGGCTCGTAAGTGTGCGCGCCTTTTTTGAAATTGACATAATTGGCAATATAAATGTCCAATAATCCATCATGGTCAAAATCGGCCACCGTGGCCGAAGTCGACCAGTGTGTACCGGTTATTCCACTATCCGGGGTTATGTCCGCGAAGGTTCCGTCCCCGTTATTTTTGTAAAACAAATTACTGCCAACATTCGTCACCAGTAAATCGGCGTCCCCGTCATTGTCGAAATCGGCACTCACGCACCCCATCCCGTCCGACGAACCCGACAAACCCGCAGCCTGGGTCACGTCTTCAAAGTATTTTCCATTGACGTTGCGCAGCAAGGCATTCCCGTCGCTCCCTTGCCACCAATAGGGCTTTCCGTAGTAGCGGGTTTGCCCGGAGCCGTTGACAAGAAACAAATCCACCCAGCCGTCTTGGTCAAAATCAAACGCACAAGCGCCCGGCCCCAGGACATCGTCGATTGCGCCAAGCATCTCCTCGCCCTGCTGGTGGACAAATGAAATCCCGTAATCAAGCGTTTTGTCTTCAAAAATGGGAACCAAGACAGGATTTAACGAAATAATGTCAACTTTCTTTTTAGGTTGATTGTCGAGTGGGTGAACGGGTGTCAGCAGTAATAAAAAAATAAAAATACCGATTGCCAACGCAACCATTATGAGAAAATTGACATGTCTTAACATCTCGCCATATCCTGTTAAATTTATTCAGCACGTCGGCACGATGACGGGATGCTCCCAGATTGAGACAGCTTCGGCTAACACCTGCCCTCGGAATTTTTCGCTGTGATCAGGTAACGTGAAGGTTGTTTGTGGTGTTGGATCAATCAGCAAATCGAGATCACTTTCTTCCGTATCCAAGTCCACGGATGACTGAACCAAAAACATGCGGATTGCAGGCATGATGCCTGTAATACCACTTGACGAACGGTGTCGCGGTGAGAATGAAGCGTTTCGGAAGGTTTCATGATTCAGTACCTCGCCTGCAAGCGTAGCACATATAGGCTGTCAGGACGATTTTTTGAACATTGTGAGCGCTGCCCACGAAACAGAAAAATCGTACATCAAGGTGTGTACCGCTAAACCGCAGCATCATCGCGGTACGGTCGATGCCAACCTTTGTGTATCAGATTGAAGTACACCCTAATGGGCGGGCGCCCACGCCCCGGCATTTTCTGGAACACGGCGTAGGGATCGGACTTGCCGCCCGCCGACCGCAGCGTGTTTTCGTCGTTCACCCAGGCAAAGACGATCACCTTTGCCTCTGAGTCGTAGCGGAAGAACGGCATGGGAATCTCCAAAAGGCATCAATGATTTTCAGGTCAACGATCCACACTTGCGCTTAGACTCCCAAATCGCTAGATTTGGTCACACCCAAGACAGGACACCCTCCATGCATCAATCGTCCAAAACCAAACCCATCGGCTGCTTAAAGGCCAATGAGGACGAAGTCCTGCTGCAACTTGCCGGACGGCGCGAACCCATGGTGATTACGCAAAAGCCCTGTTGAACACGATCAAAGCGACCTTGCCACCTTCGGGGATGCTTACCTTTGAGGAAGCGTTGCCATTGATCATCCCGTCCCAGTATTGGTGACGCTGCTAGATGAGCGGTCAGCAACCACGGGCAAGCCCATGCAGACTGGCAGCGGCGACCCTTTGGACTGGCCGATCGCAGACGAGGAGCGCGAAGTCTGGGAAGAATTCCCTAAGTTCCGGGCAGAACATCCTGGTTGTTGAAGGCTTTCATTGCTTTGATTGAGCCAGCAATGTTTTGAGCCGTTCAATTTCTGCCTGTGCGGATTGCTCACGCTGTAAAGCAGCTTCCTTATCTTGCAAAGCAGCTTGTTTCTCCTTTCGCTCCCGCCGCAAATCCTGTTGAGCCTGTTCCATGTCATGCTGTATCTGCTCCTTTTCCTGCTCAATCCGCTCCTTTTCCTGCTCAATCCGCTCCTTTTCCAGCTTAATCCTCTCCATCTCCCGCAAGTCTTCTTCCCTTTCTATTTGAATGGTTCGCTGTTCGCGCAAATAGTTTTGCCGCGCTTGATAGGCGTGATAGTCGCGTTCTTTCTCGGAAAATAGTTTCAAGGTGTTCATGGCTTGCCTCATTTCAGTCGTGTTCATCCAATCCGGTAATGCCGCCTCGTCCAATTGCTCGCCTTCTTTGAAGAACTTTAGCCAGCGTTGTTCCTCGGTTTCGATCCGCTCCGCCGTGAACTTTTTCAGTTCCAACAGATGGATGCCGCCCAAATCAGCCAGGGTACGGCCTTGGCGATTTTGCAGTTTATACTCATGGGCATAGTCGGCTTCACCGGGCAGCAGGTTTTCCGCCAACAGCCAAATGCTGTAAACCGGCTTTAACAGGCTGTAATCATTGCCGCTTTGCAGTTGCTGGCTGATGATGTCGCACCATGTATAGACCATGCGCTCCGGCAAATGCCGATAGGTCAGCAGTTGGATTTCAATCTGGTAAAGCCGTCCCTTGCTGTCCTTGGCTTTGACATCCACCACGCTCAGTTTGTCGTCCAGAAATTCCTTGTCGTTGTAGGGATTGAGAATCTCCGCCTCGGTTATCGGCGCACTTAAATCGCCGGTTAATATGGCATTGAGGAAGTGCAACAACAGATTGCGATTTTCCACCGAGCCGAGCAATGCTTTGAATACGCAATCTATTTTCGGGTCTATGCGGTGTTTCATGGTGGATTTACGGGATTAGCCCAAGACTTTAGGTTGGATGCGGCGACTCGACCGCAACGGACTCCGATCCCTTTGGCCACGGCGGTTCCCCGCTCCTGCCCAACAGTTCCCACAGCAGGCGGAACGCATAGCCGTACTCTGCCAGTGTCTTGGCCGAGAGGTGCCCGTGGGCGGCGTAAAATTGCCAGACCTGCTTGCGTCCAATTTGCTGAAGGCCATGGCAAGCAGGGAATGCCGTTGCGATCCATTTATGGGCTATGCGCTTCTTCCTGAAGTACAGGAGCTTGGACGATTCAGAATCGTCGAAGGAATATATATTTCGCCCGTAACAGTAAAGATATTGAGGAGGGCGAGCAAAGAGGAGCTTCAGTTCAGTCTCGCACTACATCCTCGGCACTGGACGCTTGGAAAATCCGCTCGCCCCAACGCAGCAGGGTTTCGGCATCTGCCTGTGCTAGACGCTGGCAAATGGCCTCGTCCAAGTTACCGAAGCGCTTTTTCAGTTGCCTTTCCAGCATGGTTGCTTCACCTTTGGTTTCTCCCTGTTTCTTCCACTCCTCTGTCCACTCGACCACTCGTTCTGCCAACATGCTCTTTACCTCTTGCAGTTCGTTCAATGCTTCAAAATCCAGGCCGGGTAGTCGGCCTGGTAGCAGCACCCGCTTCAACCAAGTGGTGAAGGCGCGGCGCAGGGATGATTGTTCGGGCATTTTCAACCATTCGACCAGCGATTCCAAGACCTGTTGCACGTCTTGGGGCATCCGGCTATTTTCGAGGCGGAACAGGGCCGCTGCCAGATTGCGCAGTTCCGCCAGTTCGCTTTCCGCATAGCTTCCCTCGTCGATCAGGAAATACCTCAAGTTTGGCGCATAGCGTTCTAGCCCTTTCGGACTTGGCGCAAGTAACTCGGCGATGTCCTGCGCCGCCGTCCAACGCAGCCTGCCGTTGTAAAGGACGATGGGCAACACCGGCGGCAGGCGGTCGCCCGCGACCAGCTTTTCGGCACGGATCAGGTCTTGGTAAAACAAGGCGAGATAAGCCATGACCCGTAGCGCCATAAAGTAATCGACGGAGGATTGGAATTCGATAAGGAGATACACATAGGCCCAGTCCTCACCGCAGCGCAGCCGCCAAACCACGTCATCCTCACGTCTGTCCAAATTGTCTGACACGTAGCTGCCCGGATATTTCTCCAAAGTGGCAAAATCCAGTTGCCCTACCCATTCCTCTGGCACGAAGCCGCGCAACAGGTCTTCGACCATCTCGGCGTGGGAAAACAGCAGCTTGTAGGTTTGGTCGTGTTCCATTCAGGGCCACATCGAAAGAGGCTAAGTTATCACAAAATGGCAGGCTCCCATAACACAACGTGAGGAGCTTCTCATGAACACGACAACCCACTCTGAAAAGACAACCCGGACCCCTTGGAACAAGGGCAGGCTCATCGGCCAGAATTTGCCGCTGAAACTCAAGGAGATTTGGGCCATCCGCACCCGTCTTCAAATCTCAAAGCAAGTGCGGGAATAGGCTGCTAAAGCGATAGATTTAGTCACACCCAAGACAGGAACACCCTCCATGCATCAATCGCCAAAAACCAAACCTATCGGCTACTTAAAGGCCCATGCGGACGAAGTCCTGCTGCAACTTGCCGAACGGCGCGAACCCATGGTGATTACGCAAAACGGCGAGGCCAAAGCCGTGATCCAGGATATCGCCTGCTACCAAGAAACCCAGGAGACGCTGGCACTGCTAAAGATTCTGGTGCACGGCAACCGCGAAATTGAAGAAGGCAAGCTAAAGCCGGTTGCGGTCGTGGTTGAGCGGCTCCGTGCGAAGAAAGCCGGCACCTGATGCAATACGACGTACTCATCACCGAGGCTGCGGAACGGGACATCGAAGAAATCTACAACTACATCGCCGAGTTCGATTCGCCGTCCAATGCGGACGATGTGCTCGACCAGTTGATGGGTGTCGTGGATGGACTCGCCAACTTTCCCGAGCGCGGCGCATATCCCAAGGAATTGCTGGCACTGGGCATCCGCGAATACCGGCAGGCATTCTTCAAGCCTTATCGGGTGATCTACCGTGCCATGGAAAATCAAGTAGCCATCTACTCCCCTATCACTCCAATTTGGGCCGATTTTTCACGGTGTACCCGCTTCTGGGTAGATTGCCGATATGACGCAGGAGGTTTCCCATTTGTTTGGGCGTCAGCGGCGGGCCTTGGGCAAGATGCTCTTGCACACGCCCGGCCTTGTCCTGAAGCGTGAAGGTGCAGGGC
>Ga0194062_1000310_pt1 | contig 20243 bp, 15 predicted proteins | sample SepL2225m_MetaG_FD_155481 | JGI IMG/M metagenome (GOLD analysis project Ga0194062, IMG submission 155481) | Anoxic zone freshwater microbial communities from boreal shield lake in IISD Experimental Lakes Area, Ontario, Canada - Sep2016-L224-25m | ecosystem: Environmental > Aquatic > Freshwater >... | reverse complement strand
GATTGATAGGATTGCGCAAATCACTCAGGCGGGCATAAAAACGAATAAACCATTGCAAACCACCGGTTAAAGGACGTTGCACCACAGCACGGTAATACTGACAACGAATACGAATGGTTTGCCAAAATATTCGTGCAAAGTATTTATCATAGTCATTTAAACCCTCATTAAGATATGCCATTGCTTGTCGCATTAACCAACGTTCACCGACATTTTCGCCTCGCAAATTAAGCCGAATAGCAATTGGATCACAACGTTGAAAAGCATCTTCTACGCTTTCAATAGGCTGATCATCAAAAGTTAATGCGGTCGGGTGTATGTCAGCATACAAATCACGCAGCAACTCTATATCTGGCAACTGTGTTGGATCACCCGAAGCAAGCGCTTCCAGTGTGTGCTTGAGGATGTCTTTTTGCCGTTCTGACCAAGTGAGATGAGATTCATCAAATTTTAAGTTATTCTGCCCCGCACAAGAGTTAGAAACCGGTCTACCAACAAAAAATTGCTCTGTTAAAAAACCCTTAAAATCCTGCTCTCCACGTATTAAATGTTCAGCCAATGCACAGCGGGCAATAGCCGCCGCCAATAACCAACGTATCAGATATTTACCATCATCAAACGGTGCGCCAGGACTTGCTAGTTGTTCTTCTTCGATATATGAGTTAGCAATCGCCGCCAATGCCGACACCCATAACAATGGAAAACTCATACCCGCACCGATATGTTGATGAATCTCAGCCACGCCATCATCCAACAACCTCCGCAACAATAGTGGTGGATCAATATCCACACATACAGGCGCAGGATCAACCCCCAATCCTGTAAGCAATATATCTTCTGGTAGGGTAATTGTCAGCCAATGGTAATGTGCCTCTGAGTCCAATGCCGATAACTCTGTACTTTCTTCAATCTCAGTCGCCCCTGCTCTAGGAACAAGATGAGCGCGAGCTAAACGTTTAAGATAAAGGTGTAAAGGCATAGACTTATCATGATGCTCACTATCAAACCAAGCTCTATCCCGTGCTGCAATCAGCCGATCTAATGACCAGCCCGTATGTTGTGCCAATAACGTTTCACAACTACGCCATAATTGATAAGTTCGCGTCCCTTTGTGAGTCAAAGAATCAACCTCAATTTTTGGATCAAGTTCGATTAAGGAACAACGAAACGCCTCTTCACTCACCAAAGGAAACGCCGAAATCTCAGCGCGGAGATAGGCTTCGGGAACGCGACGAGGTGTCGGGGTGGTTGTGTTGGAAGCATGGATGGCAGGCATTTTAAGACTTGCCTTTGGTTGTTAGGCTTTCTAACTTATCGTATAAATCTGTGAATAATAATTTACCGATTAGGTCGATAGTTTCTTTAGTTTCAATAGTTTCTCTGATAGTTTTTATATTAACTTCATCCCTGATAGTTTCCGTAGTAGTTTCTTTAATTTTTATGTCGCCATTATCTGTATCTTTAGGTTCTGGAAATTTTTCTTTTAGTGTAGCCAGAATGAAGGCTGCATTTTCTGTCCAATAGTTTATTAAAGTATTAGCCTTATCATCTATATCATCTAATAGCGTCCAAATTTTATCAAAGCGTTCATGAGGAACAAATGATTCATCTAAGGGTACAAACGTATAACTTAAAAAATAAATAAACTCTTCTTTTAGCCATTTTTCTGTCGCAAGCAGAATATCATAAGCAGCAGTGATAACTTTACTTTCTGGCGTTGCCTCATGCCCTTGTTTATATTGATAGTATTTAACTTTCTGTATTAATTTATAAAAATCCATAACAGCTTTGATCACACTTTCTTCAAACACATTCACGTCTTTTTGCAAAAAATGTAATAGATGAACTTTAATTGCTTCCAACTGATTGTTTGGTAATTTTGAATTAAATTTAACATCAATAGATTCTATTAGCTCAATAGTTGTTATTAATACGCACATAACCCATCCTGCCGCAAATAATCTAGTTACTGAATCGCTCTCTTCTAATTTAAGTTTAAGAATATCTTCGCGGAATTTTTTCCAACGCAAACTGAATATGTTGCGTCCCAAGAAAAGATTCCAATCAGGTGTAGTCCAATTTAAAGGTTTTATTTTTTTCTTTTTTTCTTCTTTTATAGCGAAGTGCGTTACTGAAACATTAGGATGGTTATTAATGTCAACATTACCTAATACCCAGCTGCTTGATGTTTCTTCGGCAAATATCAATATGTCGTATAACACCATCAACCATGCTGCAACTAGTGGCGGAAGATCAACCCTCCTTTTCTCATTGTCTTGGGCATTTTCAGTTACTAAGGGTTTTAGGTGTTGATTTTTAGAAGAATCTATTTGATTCAATTTTGGATCGAATCGAAGCTCTAAAACTATATCCTCAATAATACTGATCTCTAATATTGAACGCAGATTGTTCCCTTTTAAAAAAACAGGTGTTAATTTATATTCAAAATCATTATTCACGGATGTCATGGATATTACATTTAACGAGACATCTACTAAATATAAAATAGTCCCACCCTTTTCACCACGGCGCAAAATATAGGTCTGTAAATCTTGCGCCACTGCATTGGGCATATCACTACTTGAAATTGCGGTGCGTAATAGGGTTCTAACTATCTTTTCAGCTTTAAAGTCATCTCCAAACGAAATATCATGGACTAACCAATCTAATAATTGCCAAAGGTCGAGTACGCTACGTGCAGGTAACGAAAGTCCATGTTGACCTGCACGGGTCAGATATTTTGGATCAACTTTATCAGTCACTTTAGCTGTTTCTATGATCTGATCTTCAACATAAAACAAATTGAATAGATTTATATTACTTATTTTTTCTTCGCAGTCTAAATTACGTTGTCCTTTTGTCGTAGGAATCTTTATTTTTTCTAGTAAGTTTCTGATAGTTGGATCTTTATTAATACCTAAATAACACTGACACCTAAACTCTACGTGTGCTTTATATTCAACACAAGGCGATTTTATATCGAGTGTTATATTTGTATTCGCAGCAATAGGAGAATCCTTAAGAGAAGAACTCTTATTGTATACAAATCCTAAAGTCTGCTCTGGGGTAAGAAAATTAATCTCAACTCTATGATTTGCCGGCCACAATTTTTGTGCGGTTGCATTTGCTTGGCGGCGTGCCATTGACAACGCTTCATCTTCACCACCGCTATCCACTTTACCGCGTGCACCTGCACTGTCGCTACTGCGTATTAATTCTTTCCAATAAGCACGTTCTAAAAAGGTTTCTACTTCAACACGATCACCAGCCATAACCAGCCACAAGTTAGGATGCGATACTAATTGTGCCAACTTAACGATAGATTGTAGGTGATCAGTGCTACGATCAATATTATCAATAGGCAACACAATAGAGATTTTACTGTCAAAACCTCGTACATCACTTAACTCTTCTATTAACTTATCCATTGCAGTTTTGAATTTTTCTGGAAAGTTAGCATAAATATCAGCGGCTTTAACCTGGCGAGCAGAGATAGTGCGTGTATCGGGTTCTGTAATGTTTTGCCACATTGAGGTAGCATCATTAATAAGATTATGAAGCAACTGCTGTGCACTATCTGCATCTTCTTCGTAAATTGAACGTTGTTCGCGTTGACGTTTACCACCTGGACCGTAAAGTGCTTTACGTACTTGCGTCAGTAAAATCGTCAGCAAATTGGCTTCACTAGGTATAGGTTCAAGATTGAGAATATCTAACCAAATAATGCCGTCTTTACACAGACTTTCAGCATTTTGTTTTGCATTTCCTTTTTTAATTTCATCGGGCGTATTTTTGACTTTGCTATCTTTGTTTGGCTGTTTAGTTTCTGCAAAAAAACCATCACTTTCTTTTCGACACACAGCCTTTTTTGCATTAAGTAACACAGTCGTTTTACCCGTACCGCGTGAACCATAAACTAGGAAACAATTGCCCGTTTGAATAAACGACTTATCCGCATTTTTTGAACGAACACCACCGTGTGCTCCATGTATGCGAACCAACAAGTCACCAACAGCTATTTTGACTGGAGGCATTAAGTCATCCCAAGTAGTCGCTTGTGCTTCTGGACGCGGATAAAACTGAGCCATAAAAACTCCTAGTGTTTTGGTGTGGCGAAATGATTACTAAATTTGGAAGAGGCGTTATACTTTTCCGCTTAAGCTTTTAACAAGCGGAAAAACTCTTAACTTGCCCCCTTTTTTTCCTATTTAGCTTTTGGTTCAGTAACCTTTGACTGCTCTTCACTGATTTTAGTTTTAGCTTTATCAGTAGCGGTTTGTGCAAAAAGCTTCATATAGTTATCATAAACTGTAGTAAGTTGGTGAATGCCTTCGCTACCACCCGCTAAAAGTCCTGCTGTGATGAAAATATCTACAATGTTAAAGTAGTTTTTTTGATCTAAAGGAAGATTTGGAATATCAACACCTAATCCGCTTAACGCTCTTATACCTATCGCACTAACAACTATTCCAATCGTAAAACTTATTCTAAGCGATAACTTTTGAGTATCCATTCGGTATTTAATTAGATCAGATTCTGCTTTAGCTTCATCTCCTTTGTTTTTCTTAGTATTTTCTAGGGTGTATTCGAATTCAGCAGCACCTTGATTTCTAAGAATGGCAATAATAACTTCAATAAATCGTTCTATAAATAAAGCGACTGTAAAAAGATAAGCTAATAATGAGGTGACTTTATTTACATCAACAGATTGAAAATGGATTGTGTCAAATCGACAGCCAATTACTACAGCACATACAGTTATCGCAATAATGGTTATATGGATCAATACACTGTTGACACCTTCTTCATGAGAAAATGCGTTATTCTTTAATTTCATTTCTTAGTATCCTCTGAACTATTAATATTGGAACTCGTTTTGAGAACATAAAATAAGCGGTTCTATAAATATATAGCCAATCGCTCAAAGCCAGTCGAAGCATGCGCAATTGAACCGCTCACGCTTCGACCAGGTCAAGCTCTATTTATACCCCTAACAACACCGACTGAATATCACTCCATTCACCATGGGCAACACTTTTATCCCACCAGCGTATACGGTATTCGCGGGTCTCATGGGTATTGCCTTCTGCCAGTGGGCGCTCGTCGTAATAGGGCTTAAGCGTATCAATGGCTAGAAAAGCCCATTCCCCGCCATTAATACGGCTTTCGATCCAGACACCGTCATGACCATATTTATTAAAATTGATGACGACACGTTGTCCAGATTCACCCAGTTCTACTAACGCAGAAGGCATGGGAGTTAAATGTTCTATCGTATTAGATGTACCAATAATACCTAAATCATGACCGATGGCCTCGCTGTATTTAGCACTCGCTTTTATCCGAACAACCTGACTAAACAAGCGTTTTTGAATACCCGGTCTCGGTGCAGGTGGAGCATCAGGAAATACAGTGGGCAAAGGGTAATTAATACTGTCATTATTCGAACTGGAGCCTGCCACCATCAGTGCTTTATAAGACGTTGACTCCTTCGCGTCACGTTGAATGCTGGGATGCCAGTGCTGCAGCATCCAAATATAATACGCAAGGTCTGCTTGGGTATCGGTAATTTCTTGATCACTAATACCGCAAATAGGTCCATAGATCGGTAATTTTAAATTGTAATGAGAAAGCCAGACGATTTGCGCGTCTTGGATGGTAGGGTAGTATGAATTGAAAGTCATGATAGGAGAAATATTTCGGCTAGATTAAGCTGCCTGCTCACCATTATTAAATTAATAACATTAATAACTGAGAGATGAGTTACTAGAAAACCAAGGCTACTCCCTTATATTTTCTAGGGTACAAGCTACTCTCTTTATTCGTTAACCGCAATCTAAATGATATTTTAATTTTCTTAAGCTAAATCCGCTCTATCCTTGACCGACCAAGGTAACTCGCAAAAAGTAAAAAACTTTCCCTCCGAGTACAAACCGACATCCTTCCAGTGTTAACACCCAGTCTGTGAGTACGTTCCTTGACGTCGTCCGTACCAGATTATGACCATTAACAAGCTCACTGAAACAGTACGGACTTTCACTTAGACACTGGGTAGCATATCTCGAACAGTCAGTGCCTTCACCCGAACAGTGGGTAGCTTAACCAGAGCATCAGGTGCTTTAACCAGAACAGCGGGTGTTGTAACAAGAACAGACGGTACCTTAGTGAAAACGCCTAGTAATTCAACATCAACGCTTAGTAATTACGTCTTACCTTTATAGAATCCATTCTAATGTCGGTGAGTTGCCATCGTCAATTGTTTGATTTGTCAGATGACATGGCCATTAAGGTTAATGTACAATTTTATACTGATGTAAGAGATGTGTTATTGAAGGCGTTGGTTGAATAATTGAACTGGAACACTATTTCGCAGCATATCGCCACTGCAACGGGGCAAGCGTTTACTGCCCGTTCAGTGCAACCGTTATCAGGTGGTGACATCAATGCGGCTTTTAAATTGCAAGATGGCAATACCCGCTATTTTGTTAAACTTAATCGCCCTGAATTAGTTGATATGTTTGCGGCTGAATTGACTGGATTGCAAGAGTTGGCAGCCACACAAACGCTGCGTGTTCCGAATCCTATTGCTTATGGTCAGACCGATAGCCATGCTTTTCTGGTGTTAGAATATCTGGAATTAAGTCGGGCAAGCGCATCTTCAGAGCGTTTATTAGGAGAACAGCTCGCTCGATGTCATCAAACACTACAACCTTATTTTGGTTGGCATCGAGACAATACCATTGGAACCACCTTACAACCCAATCAACCAGGTAAGCACTGGCCAAGCTTTTGGCGTGAGCAACGTTTGGGTTTTCAGTTACAACTGGCTGCAACAAACGGTTATTGTGCCCGGTTGCAAGCCTCGGGAGAAAGACTCTGTACCCATTTAGATTTATTTTTTACTGATTACACCCCAACGCCTTCCCTGTTACACGGCGATTTATGGGCGGGTAACGCAGCAACCGATAATCAAGGCAATCCAGTTATTTTCGATCCGGCCTGTTATTATGGTGACAGAGAAGCCGACTTGGCGATGACTGAATTATTCGGTGGTTTTAGCCGGGACTTTTATGCCGCTTATCAAGCCGTATGGCCATTAAATGAGGGCTATAAGGTCAGAAAATCACTTTACAATCTGTATCACATTTTGAATCATCTGAATTTATTTGGTGGAGGTTACCTGCACCAAGCTGAAAATATGATAGCCAGTTTGTTGGGTGAGATTGGTGTCGCTTAAACGACCCTTATGACGTGTGTTATTATAGGACAATAATTCTCAAGGAAACCTCATGTCCTCTCATCGCCCTGTTGTGCTGTCCTTTTCTGGTCATGACCCCAGTGGAGGCGCTGGCATTCAGGCAGATATTGAAACATTGGTCAGTCATCAATGCCATTCTGCCAGTGTCATCACTGCATTAACCGAACAAGATACCCGGAATGTAAAAAGACTCATCCCTCAAACGCCAGAAAATATTATCCGCCAGGCGAATACACTATTAGCTGATTTGCCTGTTAATGTTTTTAAAATTGGTTTAATCGGACACCATGAAACCGCTATCGCTATTCATGAAATTTTAAAACAACACCCCCATATTCCGGTTATTCTTGATCCCGTTTTAGCGGCAGGTGGTGGTGCTGAATTATCTAACGAGAAACTCATTGCGACGATTGTCGATTTGCTACTCCCTTGTACCACCGTATTGACACCCAATAGTGAAGAAGCACGCAAATTAACCGGCGGTGATGATCTGGAAGACTGTGGCTTAGATTTGCTGGATCAAGGTTGTGAATATGTGTTAATTACCGGCACACATGAGGACACGCCTTCGGTTAGTAATCAATTATTTTATGATGGTCGTTGTTGGGAAACCTATACCTACGATAGACTACCCGCCAGTTACCATGGCTCTGGCTGTACCTTAGCGACCAGTATTGCCGCATTAATGGCGCATGGACTAGAACCGATTCAGGCTGTTATGGAAGCACAGGAGTATACCTGGAACTCATTAAACAGTGCCTATCAACCCGGTAAAGGCCAGTTTATTCCCAATCGTTTTTTCTGGATGGAGGACGATACATGAAGTTTCCTGCACGTGGACTGTATGCCATTACCCAAACTGATCATAAATCCGCTGACCTCATTATTAATGAAGTTATTGCGGCTATTAAAGGCGGCGCTGTGGTGGTCCAATATCGGGATAAAAACCCGTCGGATGCCATTTATTTAGCCAGTGAACTGTTAAAAGCCTGTCATCGTTCTAACGTACCGTTACTGATTAATGATGATGTTGAGTTAGCAGCAAAGATAGGCGCTGATGGGGTTCATATCGGCAAAGAAGATGGTGCCATTGCCCAGGCAAGATCACGCCTAGGCGAAAAAGCCATTATTGGTGTGTCTTGTTATAACTTCGTTGATCAAGCGGTTGATGCAGAAAGACAAGGCGCGACTTATGTGGCTTTTGGACGATTCTTCCCCTCCACTTCAAAGCCCTTGGCAGCACCTGCCCAACTTGAAACCTTACGACAAGCTAGGCTTAAGGTTTCTGTTCCGATTGTTGCCATTGGTGGTATTCTTCCAGACAATGGCGGTCAATTATTGACTGCGGGTGCTGATTTATTAGCGGTGATTGGTGGACTTTTTGAAAATGATCCAGAGCAATCAGCCCTTGCTTATCAGACATTGTTTTAGTTAGATAGACTACTTAAGCATCTGTTAAGGCAGAACAAGTAATGAATGGCTGCAATGCGATAACAATGATTGCAACCGATATCAGGATAAAAACTTAACTGTTAATGATTGAGGCTCAAGAAGGTGCGGTGGGTGTTTTAGGGGTACTTTAGAGTGATATTGGTATTAGCGCGGTTGTTATGAACTATCCTCTGCTGTTATAGCTATAATCGCGGCGGTTATACGTTTAACCTCTGTTGTTATGAAATATCTTCTACTGTTATACCTATAATCGCAGCGGTTATATGTTTAACCGCTGCTGTTATGGCATATCTTCTACTGTTATATCTATAATCGCAGCGGTTATATGTTTAACCGCTGCTGTTATGGCATATCTTCTACTGTTATATCTATAATCGCAGCGGTTATATGTTTAACCGCTGCTGTTATGGCATATCTTCTGCTGTTATACCTATAATCGCGGCGGTTATGTGTTTAAGCTCTGCTGTTATACCTATAACCGCTGGTTTAGTTTTATCTTCATTTATAGCCATTAGGGGTGCTTTAAGCGATATGTTTAAACTAGAAGACATTAAGAAAGACGCTCAAATTCGTGGACTTAAAGGTGACAAGATAGTCAGAATTGTTCACGTAGAATGGGTAGGTACCGAATGTCTTAGTGTTTTCTATGTAGACCAAGAAGGTAAACCAGGCACACAATCTTTATTTAGATCAGATGAATTAAGATTAGAAATTGCTAAAGTTGGTCGTCCTTGGGGGTTCGATGCACCCGGTTCAGAATTCAAATTAGGTTTAGAAGCCTACCGCATTAATCTCGCTCATTTGTTCGACCCAATGATGGCCGTTCATACCTCAAACGTTGATCCGTTACCTCATCAGATTTCCGCTGTTTACGAGTCCATGTTGCCAAGACAACCGTTACGCTTTGTCTTAGCGGATGATCCGGGTGCAGGTAAAACGATTATGGCCGGCTTGTATATTCGTGAAATGATTATGCGTGCCGATGCCAAGCGTATTTTAATTGTGTCACCGGGTTCATTAACTGAACAATGGCAAGATGAGTTACTAGAAAAGTTTGGACTTACGTTTGAGATTTTAAGTCGAGAAAAGCAAGAACAATGTCCCTCGGGTAATTATTTTGAAGAACAAAATCAACTCATAGCCCGACTTGATCAACTGTCCAGAAATGAAGACTTTCAAGAAAAACTCCGTCACAGTGAGTGGGATTTAATTATCGTTGACGAAGCACACAAAATGTCGGCGCATTATTTTGGCAGTAAAGTGAATGAAACGGGTCGCTTTAAACTGGGTAAATTACTCGGCACTATTACTCGTCATTATCTGTTAATGACCGCAACACCTCATAACGGTAAAGAAGAAGACTTTCAGCTTTTTCTTTCTTTATTAGATGGTGACCGGTTTTATGGTAAATTCCGGGAAGGTGTTCATAAGGTCGATATTAGCGATATGATGCGCCGCATGGTTAAAGAAGACCTGCTTAAGTTTGATGGCACGCCTTTGTTTCCAGAGCGTATTGCCTATACCGCTAATTATGAACTATCTCCTCACGAAGCGGCACTTTATGCAGAAGTAACGGATTATGTGCGTAACGAAATGAATCGTGCGGATAATTTAGACGGTAAGCGAAAAGGCACGGTTGGTTTTGCTTTAACTCAGTTACAACGTCGTTTGGCCTCTAGTCCAGAAGCCATATACCAATCAATTAAGCGCAGACGAAAACGTTTAGAAAGTCGATTAGAAGAAGAAAAGCTAGTAAAGCGCGGACATGCCGTCGCAGAAACATTAGGTAAATATAATGTTAAGGACGTGCCGCAAAATATCGATGAGGCCGAAGATGAAATGTTGGGTTCTGAATATGAAGACTGGGTCGAAGATGTGGTTGATCAAGCCACCGCCGCCCAAACTATTGAAGAATTAGAAGCTGAAATCATCATTCTAAAAGACTTAGAATTTAAAGCCTGTAATGTGGTTCAATCGGGTAGTGATAAAAAATGGGAGCAGCTCTCATCTTTACTGCAAGATACGCCAGAGATGTATACCGCAGTGGGCAGTCGACGTAAATTGATTATTTTTACTGAGCATCGAGATACCTTGACTTATTTGTTAGACAGAATCACGGGCTTATTAGGCAATCAAGAAGCAGTGCTAACCATTCATGGTGGCACTAATCGTGATGAACGCCGAAAAAACCAAGAGCAATTTCGTAATAACCCGGATGTCACTGTACTGTTAGCGACCGATGCCGCAGGTGAAGGGGTTAACTTACAAAATGCCAATCTAATGGTTAACTACGATTTACCATGGAACCCTAATCGACTAGAACAACGCTTTGGACGTATTCATCGTATTGGGCAAACTGAAGTGTGTCATCTTTGGAATATCGTGGCTAACGAAACCCGCGAAGGCGCTGTGTTTCAAAAGTTACTGGATAAATTAGAAATTGAACGAGCCGCTTTAGGTGGGCGCGTCTTTGATATTCTAGGCGAAGCCTTTGATAACGTGTCCTTAAAAGATTTACTCATTGATGCCATTCGTTATGGTGACCGTGCTGATGTTAAAGCGCGACTGGATCAAGTCATTGATGGCGCTTTAGATACGGCGCATTTAAAAGATATTCTTAAACGCAATGCCTTGGTTGAAGAACACATGGGGCTTGATCACCTGTATGCTGTTAAAGAAGAGATGGAAAAAGCCGAGGCACGTAAATTACAGCCGTATTTTATCCGCGCCTTTTTTACAGAAGCCTTTAAGTCATTAGGGGGCGAAATACGTAATCGAGAACCTAATCGGTATGAAATTACTCATGTACCCGCTAATATCAGAGAACGAGATCGGGTTATAGGCGAAACTCGCACTCCGGTTCTTAAAAAATATGAACGGATTTGTTTTGAGAAACAAGTCATCCGTCAATACGGTAAACCGATGGCGGATTTGATTCATCCCGGTCATCCACTCATGCATGCCATTACAGATTTACAACTTGAAATTCATCGTAGCAAGTTAAAACAAGGTGCTGTTTTAGTTGACCCTAATGATGAAGGACTTGAGCCTAACGTATTATTTATGATTGATCATAGTGTGCGTCAGGCTAATGATGATAGCCATGTTTCAAGGCGCTTACAGTTTGTAGCAATTGATCAACACGGTCAGGCCAGCAATGCGGGTTGGGCACCGCATTTAGATTTACAGCCCATTGAGGCTAACGATCTACTAAAAGTCGCTGAAATTCTTAAGGCCTCTTGGTTAACTAATAATTTGGACAACTTAGCACTTGCTCATGCAAGTCAACAATTAGTACCCTTGCATTATCAAGAAGTAAAAGCGCGTCGAGAATTACAAGCCAATAAAATATTGGCCGCCGTTAATGAGCGTTTAGTGAAAGAGATTAACTATTGGTCAGCGCGTTATATCAAACTCACTGAAGACGTTGCCGCCGGTAAGCAACCCCAACTACAACCTGATAATGCAAAACGCCGTGTCGAAGAACTAACCGCACGACTTGAACAACGTAAAAAAGAATTAAGCGTGATGGCTGATGTGGTTTCTAGTCAACCTGTGGTTATCGGGGGTGCCTTGGTGATACCGCAAGGATTATTAGCGCAACTGAAAGGTGAAGCACCCGCTGGTATAGATGCCGCCGCGCGTAAGCGCGTTGAACACATCGCCATGCAGGCCGTTATGCAATTGGAGCAATCATTAGGCCATGACGTTAAAGATGTGTCAGCTGAAAAATGCGGTTGGGATATTACCTCACAGCCACCTAAGACCGATAAACACTTAGCACTCGCAAGACATATTGAAGTTAAAGGCCGCTCAAAGGGGCAGAGTACCATTACAGTCAGTCGTAATGAAATTATCTATGGCTTAAATCAAACAGAGCAATTTATTTTAGCGATTGTTATAGTGGATGGTGAGAATCACGATGGCCCATACTATATAAAAAATCCCTTTAAGCAAGAACCTGATTTTGGTGTAGCCAGTATTAATTATGATTTAGACGAGTTACTTTCTAAGTCTGTAAGCCTATAATGTACAAAAATACTGTACAGAATAGGAATAGCTATGAACTCCGTTAATGTCACCGAATTACGTCAGCACTTGCCTGAGTATCTTAAGCAAGTTCAAAAAGGGGAAGAAATAGAAATTACGTTGCACGGCAAAACCATTGCTCGTATTGTTCCTGATAGAAAAGAGAGCAAACGTGAAGCAGCACTAAAGAGACTTGAAGCACTACGAGGCACTGTCATTGTTGGTGACATTCTTGCGCCATTGGATGAAGAATGGACCGGTGATGCTGACAATTTGTGATACTAACATCCTGCTTTTTTGGGCAGATTGCAGAGATCGCTTATCAATGACAGCTCAAGAAGCACTGGAAAACGGACGAGTACAGGGTGAACTTGCCTGTGCTGCTATTAGTTTTTGGGAGATTGCTTTGCTGTTTCGCAAAAGTCGTCTGATTTTACCGACCCAACATACGCCCACCTCCTACATGGAAGACATTGTTGACTCGCTCGGTTTAACTATTCTTCAACTCACACCAACTATAGCGGCATTGGCTGAAAGTGGCATTATTGTCCATGGAGATCCATGTGACAGATTAATTGCGGCGACTGCTATGGCCTATCAGACGCCTCTTATTACTGCAGACGGAAAACTCCGCACTACACCGGGCCTTAACTGTATCTGGTAACTTATGACTAATCCCATTAAAACCCCTAAAAAACTCATCGAAGTAGCTTTGCCTTTGGATGATATTAATATTGCTTGTGCGAAAGAGAAACAGCCAGGAATAGGGTCTCATCCTCGTGGATTACATTTATGGTGGGCACGCCGACCACTGACGGCCGCGCGAGCCGTGATTTTTGCGCAAATGGTTAATGATCCAGGTTATGAGCGTCATTTAGGCAGAGGGGTTAATAAAAAAGACGCTCAAATTGAACGAGAACGTTTGTTTACTCTTATTCGTAAATTGGTCTTATGGGAAAACACTAATAACGAAGCCGTATTAAACGATGCCCGTGCAGAAATCTGGAAAAGTTGGCGTGAGACTTGTGCGTTAAATAAAAGTCATCCTGAGGCCGCGAGTTTATTTAATCCAGAGAAATTACCTGCGTTTCATGATCCGTTTGCCGGGGGTGGCGCAATACCGTTGGAAGCACAACGCTTGGGCTTAGAAAGTTATGCCTCGGATTTAAACCCAGTCGCTGTGCTGATTAACAAAGCCATGATAGAGATACCATCTAAATTTGTAGGACTTACGCCCGTAGGCCCGTTACCACCAGCCACTAATAAAAAAACTGCAACTAACAATGTTTTTGATGACTGGGGTGGCACTAAAGGTTTGGTAGAGGATATACGTCGTTATGGTTACTGGGTTGGTCAAGAAGCTTTTAAGCGGATTGGGCATCTTTACCCGCAAGTAGAATTGGATACTGGCTTACCCGTTTTTCCATCAAGTGATAATGAAAAAAATGAAAGTAATGCTGCCACAGTGATTGCTTGGATTTGGGTGCGTACTGTTAAAAGCCCTAACCCTGCGTTTTCGCATGTCGATGTACCGTTGGCATCGACTTTTATCTTGTCTAGCAAGGCAGGCAAGGAAGCCTATGTGCAGCCAGTGATTGAAGGAGATAGTTATCGTTTTGAGGTGCATTCAGGTAAAACACCGGAAAGTGCCAAGGTAGGAACGACAGCCGGTAAGCGTAAAGCATTTCTTTGTTTAATGTCAGGTGTTGCAATTGATTACAATTATATTCGCGAAGAAGGCAGGGCTGGTCGACTGGGACAAAAGCTGATGGCAGTTGTGGCCGAAGGCATACGAGGTCGAACTTATATTACTCCTGTTGGCGAAATGGAAGCAGTCGCTGCAAAAGCAAAGCCAGAATGGCGACCTGAATCCAAGTTACCTGATAATACTCGCGACTTTAAAACACCCAATTATGGTATGTCAGGTTTTGGTGATTTGTTTACAGCTCGTCAATTGGTTGCTCTAACTACGTTCTCTGATTTGGTGCAAGAGGTGAGGGTCATAATTAAAGTTGACGCGCTGAATGCTGGTATGAACGATGATAACAAAGGCCTAGATTCGGATGGAATAGGAGCAATGGCTTATGCAGATGCTGTGGCTGTTTATTTGGCATTTGCTATAGATCGTTTAGCAGATTATGGTAGTTCTATTTCTACATGGAAGCCTTCAGGTGAACAAGTAATGCAGACCTACAAGCGACAAGCTATACCAATGACGTGGGACTTTCCAGAATCTAACTTTTTTGCTGGTAAATCTATTTGTTGGGAAAATGCAGTTAAATATTCGGCTGACAATCTGCGTGCAACAATTGCAACTACTCCCATGTTAAATGGATGTGTAATGCAAGCAGATGCCCAAACACAAAAGATTAGCAGATCAAAAGTAATTTCTACTGATCCCCCATATTACGATAATATTGGATATGCTGACCTTTCGGATTTCTTTTATGTGTGGTTGCGTCGTGCCTTACGCCCTGTTTATCCAGGTTTATTTGCAACGATGGCCGTCCCTAAAGCTGAAGAATTGGTAGCGACCCCGTATCGTCATGGTAGTAAGGCAAAAGCAGAAAAGTTCTTTCTGGAGGGTATGACTGAAGCCATGCATGGTTTAGCTAATCAGTCTCATCCAGCATTTCCGACTACAATTTATTATGCATTTAAGCAGTCTGACACTACAGATATAGGTACTGGCAATACCGGCTGGGAGACTTTTTTAGAGGCAGTTTTAAGCGCAGGGTTTGTTATTACTGGTACTTGGCCGATGCGTACTGAACTGGCTAATCGTATGATTGGTTCAGGGACTAACGCATTGGCTTCCAGTATTGTCCTTGTTTGCCGTCAGAGGTCAACTAACGCCACCACCATTTCCCGCCGTGAATTTATCCGCGAGTTAAAAGAAGAACTCACCGAAGCCATTGAAGTGATGATCGGTGGAGCCGAAGGTATTTCACCGGTTGCCCCCGTCGATTTAGCTCAAGCAGTGATTGGCCCCGGCATGGCTATCTTCTCAAAATATGCAGCCGTATTAGAAGCCGATGGCAATGCCATGTCCGTGCATGATGCGTTAGTCTTAATTAATCGCACAGTTACTGAAGGCGGTGATGATTTTGATGCCGACACCCAGTTTTGTCTGGCTTGGTTTGATGAATATGGTTGGTCAACAGCGCCCTTTGGTCAAGCCAACACATTGGCTCAAGCAAAAGGAACCAGTGTTCAAGGCGTTCAATCGGCTGGCGTGGTCGAATCGGGGGGTGGTAACGTAAGATTACTTAAATGGGCACAATATCCCAATGATTGGTCACCCGAAAATGATAACCGCACCCCAGTATGGGAAGCCTTGCATCATTTAATCCGGGTACTCAATCAACAAGGCGAAAGCGCCGCCGGACATTTGCTTTCTCGCTTACCAGAACGCAGCGCTACCATGCGGCAATTGGCCTATCGCTTATATACCCTCTGTGAACGTAAAGGCTGGGCAGAAGATGCACGGGCTTATAATGAATTGATGGGCGCTTGGACGGCTATTTTGTCAGCCTCTTTAGAGACAGGCCATAAAGGCGAACAGTTTGGTATAGATCAGTTTTTTGAGTAAATCATTGATATTTTTTCTTAGAGGGTAGTGCAATGTTGAAAAGTTATGAAGCTATTTACGATCATGGTCGTATCCAATGGCTCTCTGAACAGCCAAAGGTAGAACACTTTAAAATGTTAGTTGTTGTTGAGCAACCTGAGTCAGCAGAGAGCAACGAATACAAACAAAAAAAAAGAACGCCCCCCCCTGATTTAAAAAATAGTATGGATTATAGGGATGAACAACCTCAAAGTATAAATAATGAGTCCGATACTCAGGCATCTGTTGCTACGTTGTTGGCGGAAACCTATGGTGCTTGGGGTAAAAAACAGATTGCAGAGATTACAGACCTTATTGAGGAACAAAGGCGTAATGACTGGGGAGATGATTAAACTATGAGTTTTCTATTTGACAGTAACGTCTTTATCTATCATCTCAATGGTACCTTAGGTGCTTATGGGCAATCTTTACTTAAACAAGGTTTGGTCGAAGGTGGTGCGTTTTCGGTGATTTCGCGTATTGAAGTAATGGGTTTTCCACAATCAACAGCAGAATTGGAAAAGGCCAGCAGGTTGTTTTCAGGTTTGAATCAAATTGAACTAAATACACAGATTGTGGCGCAAACTATTACCTTACGGCAATTAAGAAAAATAAAAATTCCCGATGCATTAATCGCTGCCTCTGCATTGTATTGGGGACTACCTTTAGTGACTCATAACAGTCGTGATTTTCAATGGATTACGGAATTAAAGTTAATTAATCCTTTCGCAGAGTCATAATCTATGAGCCTTAAACCTTGGCGAGAGATCGCTAAACCCCATAAGGATGTGCTAGAAATATCAAGAGGCGCAGGCTTATAACAATTACTGGGCACTTGGACGGCTATTTTGTCAGCCTCTTTAGAGACAGGACATAAAGGCGAACAATTTGGTATGGATCAGTTTTTTGAGTAAATAAAATGATTACGCATTTAAAGTTAAAGAATTTTACGGTGTTCAAGGAAGCTGATTTAGAGTTTTCGCCGGGATTAAATGTAATTATTGGTGAGAATGGTACGGGAAAAACGCATCTCTTGAAGCTTGGATATTTATTGTCTAATGCTTGGAAAAAGGAGCCTGATGAAAGTATTGATATTTATTTATCTAAACGTATTAGGCGTGTATTTGCAACCGATAAAATCGGTCATTTAACCACTAAGGTTAGTGTTGATGGTGCAAGTCAAATTGTGGCGGAATTCACACCAAAGCGATTATCATCAATGAGTTTACCTGGAAGTTATGTAGCTACATTAACCATTCATTTTACTAATAGATCAAAAGAAAGCATTAAATCAATTGAGGATGGTGAAGGCATTTATTCAATTCAACACAGTGATGACTCCAAAACATTTAAAAAGGCTATTTACATTCCAAGTAAGGAAATAATTTCTTGGTTTGAAGGCTTTATTGCACTCTACAATAAGAGAGAGGTCAGTTTTGATGAGACCTACAACGATTTAGCAATTAATTTATCATTGCCAAAATGTAAAATAGTCTCACCACTTATAACAAGTGCTTTACAGGTCTTAGCTACAGACATTGGAGGTACACTAGAGTTAGAGGGCGGTAAATTTTTTCTGGTCAGCAAAGGCTCAAAACGTACCGAGGCTAATTTAATCGCAGAAGGCATCAGGAAGTTAGCGACTTTAGTCCGTTTAATTGAAAATGGTAGTTTAGATGTCGGTGACACTTTATTTTGGGATGAGCCAGAAAGTAATCTCAATCCAAAGTTAATTAAAGATTTGGCAGCCGTCATCATTTCTCTCTGCAAAAATGGTATCCAAGTCGTTATTGGAACACACAGCTTGTTTTTGTTACGTGAAATCGAGATTATTACAAGTCAAAAACAGTTTAAGGATATTCCTCAGCGTTATTTTGCTTTAGGAAAAGCAGGCGATACCGTGACCGTTGAGCAAGGTGATTCGGTGGACGACATTAATCCCTTCGTAATGCTGGATGAAGCCTTAGCCCAATCAGATCGCTTTATGGATGCAGGTAACGATTGATGACAGTTCTGTCGGAGGGCTGTTTACAGTTTGATTTTGATCAATCCTGTTTGGCAGAGAAATATGATGACTGGTCGTTTTATCGTAATCAATTTCAATCTACTTGTGGCAGTGCAAAAGCAGTTGATATGATTTGCTTGTCCAAAAATATCAGTTGGTTAATTGAGATCAAAGACTATCGACAACATAAGCGCACTAAACCACAAGACCTTGGGGATGAAGTTGCGCTTAAGGTCAGAGATACCTTAGCAGGTCTGGTGGCTGCCAAAATGAAGGCTAATGACTCTAATGAAAAAACTTTTGCAAAAAGAGTTTTACAGAGTAAAGCCATTCGTGTAGTTTTGCATTTAGAACAACCCGTAAAACCTTCTAGACTTTTTCCCCTAGCGATCGATCCTGCTTCTGTATTGCAATCATTGAAACGGCAGTTACGAGCGATTGATGCTCACCCCCGTGTTGTAAATAAAAATAATCTATCAGCCAGTATGAACTGGACAGTCACAGGATAATCTATGAGCCTTAAACCTTGGCGAGAGATCGCTAAACCCCATAAGGATGTGCTGGAAGGCACTTTTAAACAATCTGAATTTGCCGCAGATATTAGTTTAGTGGCGGCGGGTAAAGCTACTGAAGAATATCAAGATGCACAGAAGTTTTTTTCCAGAACTTTTATCACCGAGGGAATGCGTTTATTGCTGACTTCGGTCGTGCAGCGTTTAAGCGGTTTGGGCGGTGATCCAGTCATTCAATTACAAACAGCTTTTGGCGGTGGTAAGACGCATACCATGTTAACGGTGTTTCATTTGGCAACGCGCAAAGTGGATACCCGTTTATTAATGGGCATACCGCCTATTTTGGACGCGGCGGGTATTCATGACTTACCTTATGCTCATGTTGCAGTTTTGGATGGGATCAAATTATCACCCAGTCAAGCGTTGGAGCATGAGGGCCTAAAAGTTAATACCTTATGGGGGGAATTGGCCTGGCAATTGGCTGGAATATCAGGATACGCTTTGGTAGAACAAGCCGATAAAGATGGCACTTCGCCGGGTAAAGAAGTCTTAACTCATTTATTAACCCAAGCGGCGCCTTGCGTCATTTTAATTGATGAGTTAGTGGCTTATATTCGGCAGTTTGAGCCTGGGCAACAGTATCTGGGGGGCACTTTTGATAGTAATTTATCGTTTATTCAAGCCTTAACCGAAGCCCTAAAAGCAGTGCCTAATGCCTTGTTACTCGCCTCTTTACCGGAGTCGGATTTAGAAGTGGGAGGTGATAATGGTCAACGGGTCTTAAACTCATTAGAAAAATATTTTGCCCGAGTGGAATCGGTCTGGAAGCCAGTAGCGACTGAAGAAGCGTTTGAAATCGTGCGCAGACGTTTGTTTGATAGTGTAGGTGATACCGTAGAGTTAAATGCGGTGTGTCAGCAATTTGCCGATATGTATAAACAAAGCGGTGATAAATTTCCGACAGAAACACAAGATCATAAATATTTAGGTCGCTTACAGAGGTCTTATCCGATTCATCCCGAGGTTTTTGATCGGCTTTATGAAGACTGGTCTACTTTAGATAAATTTCAGCGGACACGGGGCGTATTGCAATACATGGCGATTGTGATTCATCGTTTATGGAATTCTGAGAATCGTGATGCGCTCATTATGCCGGGTTCAATTCCCTTAGATGATAGTAATGTGCGTAACAAGAGTATTCATTATTTACCCCAAGGTTGGGAACCTATTATTGATAATGAAATTGATGGGGCGCGTTCTGAACCGGCTGATATTGATGGAACGGATACCCGTTTTGGAAGTGTTCAAGCCGCTCGAAGAACAGCCCGTACTATATTTATGGGCAGTGCGCCTTCGACTTCAAATCAAATGATTCGA
>Ga0194062_1000307_pt1 | contig 20301 bp, 19 predicted proteins | sample SepL2225m_MetaG_FD_155481 | JGI IMG/M metagenome (GOLD analysis project Ga0194062, IMG submission 155481) | Anoxic zone freshwater microbial communities from boreal shield lake in IISD Experimental Lakes Area, Ontario, Canada - Sep2016-L224-25m | ecosystem: Environmental > Aquatic > Freshwater >... | reverse complement strand
CCTGAGGCCCAAACGGGATTATGTGTATATCGATGACCTGGTGGATGCGATTTTCAGGACTATTGACGGAGAGCCCGGAATATATAACGTCGGCAGCGGTCAATCGGTCAGCGTTGAAGACCTCATCAGGTCGGTTATGCGGCTAAGCGGAATCAGCAAACCCTACAGGGCAAAGGGAGCAGAACGACAGAACGAGATATTCGACTTGTACGCCGGTATTGAAAAAATAAGATTATCGCTGGGGTGGAAACCGGGAACATCACTCGAAGAAGGACTAAAAAGATGTATTAATCCCTGACTGCTTTCAGGCTCATATCAAGGCTTTGGATATGATGGGTGAGAGCTCCCGCTGAAATGAAATCAACACCGGTGGCGGCATAATCCCTGATATTTTGTTCATTGATGCCTCCGGATGCTTCCGTCTCGAAGCTGTCGCCAATAAGAATAACAGCCTTAGTCAGATCTGCAGGAGAGAAATTGTCGAGCATAATACGATCGACTCCACCATGGTCAATAACCTGCTGCAGTTCTGAAAAATTCCTCACTTCGATCTCCGTTTTCAGCTCTTTATTGTTTTCTTTCAGATAGGACTGTACCGAATCAATAGCTCTCACTATTCCACCCGAATAATCCACGTGATTGTCTTTAATCAGGATCATATCGTAAAGGCCGATACGGTGGTTAATGCCCCCGCCCTTCCTTACCGCGTATTTTTCAAGTTCCCTCAGAAGGGGAGTGGTTTTTCTTGTGTCGAGGATCCTTGCATGGTATCCCTGGATCAGGCCAACCAGGCGGCTGGTCGCAGTTGCAATACCACTCAGCCTTTGCATGAAATTCAAAACCAAACGTTCACACTGAAGAATCGAAGAAATCCTCCCCGATACTTCAAAAGCAATATCACCATTGGCAATAATGTCCCCGTCCTGAAGGTTTGCCTTCATGATCAAGTCATGATCAACGTGAGAAAAAATTCTTTCAGCGACATGCATTCCGCAAAGAACACCATTTTCCTTGATCAACAGGCGGGCCTTGCCATGAGCAGTTGCCCGGATCGTCGACCTGGTAGTATGATCCCCGTCCCCGATATCTTCCTCCAGCGCCTTAATTATGATGTCATCCAAATTCATAATTCAATCAATCTATCAATCTATCATTCAGTCAATCAGTCCATCAGTCACTCAGTCAACCTGTATCTGCAACTGACAAATGCGGTATTCCCCCTTGTCCTTCCTGATCAGGAAAAACAGACTGAACTTTTTTCCGCCGGCTGTCATGCTTCCCATAGTGTATTTGGAACCATCGGGAGAATTCCCTTCCCTGTTTACAGTCACCTTGCTTATGGGCCGGTTACTTAAAAAATCCTTAATAATCCTGATAGCCTGGGTCTTACTGTACAACTCTTTAAATCCGGGAATATTCAGGTCGACCATGTCGTTGAAATAAGTTCCAAGCTCATCCACATTGCCTTTTCTTATCACCTCAATAATTTCAGAGGAGGGATCGGTCTGGGAGTACGATGCCAGGGGAGTCATCAAACAGGAGAAACAGATTAACCAGAACAACCTGAACATGTTCTTTTTTTTTCAAAGTTACTGTTTTTTAATCATTCCCGCTAAATCCCCTGCCCCCGGGGGCGGAACTTTCGCTGGGTGCCTTGTTGCCGCTGGGGTGGTCCGCTAAATCCCCCGTCCTTTGGACCGGAATCCGGGTCCGGGGCTGTGCCCAGAGGTTAATACCGATTTAAATAATTCCGATATTTGCCGCAGATGAAAAACCTGAATTGATGAAGATCCGTTTCGTGGTGATCGGGAAAACCGATGCAGAATATCTCAGGCATGGTATTGCTGAATACCTTAACCGTCTGAAGCGATATGTGCCCCTGGAATATGTCGAGTTACCCGCTCTGAAAAATGCATCTTCACTCACCATCGCTGAGCACCAGGCACGCGAGCAGGAGATCCTTGAAAAGAACCTGCAGCCGGGCGAGACCGTAGTATTGCTTGATGAACATGGCAGGCAGATGAAATCAACGGAACTATCGGCCTACCTTAACCAGCGCATGCTCTCGGGAATCAAATCGCTGGTGTTCATTGTGGGAGGGCCCTTCGGGTTTCATCCGTCATTCAAAAAAAATCAATCCGATTCGATCTCTCTGTCGAAGATGACATTCTCGCACCAAATGGTCAGACTTATCTTTGCAGAGCAGCTCTACCGTGCCTTTACGATCCTGAAAAACGAATCGTACCATCACGAATGAAGCCACCTCCAAGGCTTTTGTTAACATTTTTTTAACGTGGCGGTTAACAAAAATTAACAGCGGCAGCGTAAACAGCTCGCTGAGCTTTTATACATTTGCAGCTCAAATTTTATCAATATGGTTGAGACGGATATCAAAGCCCTGAATGAGCGGATCCAGAAGGAAAGCGCTTTTGTAGATATGGTCACTATGGAAATGCATAAGGTGATCATTGGCCAGAAACATATGATTGAACGCCTGCTGATTGGTTTACTTGCCAACGGGCATATTCTCCTTGAAGGAGTTCCCGGACTGGCAAAGACACTGGCTATAAAAACCCTGGCCAATATTATTGAAGCAAAGTTCAGCCGTATTCAGTTTACGCCTGACCTGCTTCCTGCCGACCTTGTGGGAACCCTGGTATACAGCCAGAAAAAAGAGGAATTCCAGGTACGAAAAGGACCGGTTTTTGCTAATTTTATTTTGGCAGATGAAATAAACCGTTCTCCGGCCAAGGTCCAGAGTGCTCTGCTTGAAGCTATGCAGGAAAGGCAGGTCACTATCGGTGATCAGACTTATATGTTGCCTGAGCCCTTCCTTGTACTCGCTACCGAGAATCCAATCGAACAGGAAGGCACCTACCCGCTTCCCGAAGCACAGGTCGACCGTTTCATGCTGAAAGTAGTCATCGGTTATCCTGATAAAAAAGAGGAGAAACTAATCATCCGTCAGAATATCGGCAATGAAGTCTTTGCTGCCAATACTATTGTTAAAACCGAAGATATTCTCAGGGCAAGAGCAGTGGCAAGGGACGTTTACCTCGATGAAAAAATTGAGAATTATATTACCGATATCGTTTTTGCATCCCGTTTCCCGGCCGATTATAAGCTCAAGAAATTCGAAGGACTGATCAACTACGGAGGTTCTCCCAGGGCAAGTATCTATCTGGCTCTTGCATCCAAGGCTTATGCATTCATCAAACGCCGCGGATATGTCATTCCCGAAGATATCCGTGCCGTTGCACATGATGTTTTACGCCACCGCATCGGCCTCACCTACGAAGCCGAAGCCGAAAACATCACCTCGGAAGACATTATAAACGAGATTTTAAATACAGTTGAAGTACCCTAAAAAGATCGAATGAATATCGAATATCGAATTTTGTTCGGCGAAGCCGTAATGAACACCAATGAAATAAACAATTTCGTGAATAATTTCGAATTGAACGCTGAACGCTAAACGCAGAACGTCTTGGAATCCGCCGAACTATTTAAAAAGGTCCGTAAAATCGAAATAAAGACCAGAGGTCTGTCCAATCACATCTTCTCGGGGCAGTATCATTCGGTCTTTAAGGGAAGAGGTATGGCCTTCAGCGAAGTAAGGGAATACCAGTTCGGTGATGATATCAGGAATATCGACTGGAATGTGACCGCACGTTTCAACCATCCGTATATCAAGGTTTTTGATGAGGAAAGGGAACTTACGGTGATGCTGCTGATCGACATGAGCGGCTCGAATCATTTCGGAACAAGGAAAACGCTGAAGGAGGAAGTGATTACCGAGATTGCTGCCGTTCTGGCTTTCAGCGCGATTCAGAATAATGATAAGGTAGGGGTGATCTTTTTCACCAATACCATCGAGAAATTCATCCCGCCAAAGAAAGGAACATCCCATATTCTCAGGATCATCAGGGAACTGGTTGATTTCAAACCTCAGCAAAAGGGGACTAACCTTACGGAACCTTTGAGGTTTCTTACCAACGCAATCAAAAAACGCTGCACTACATTCGTTATCTCCGATTTCATGGAACATGGTTTTGTAGATGCTATCAAGATCGCCAATAAAAAACATGACCTTATAGCTGTCCAGATCTATGATGAGAGAGAGACAAACCTGCCCGATGTAGGTCTGATCAGGGTGAAAGATGCTGAAACCGGGGCTGAGCAGTGGGTTGATTCTTCCGACTTCAGGCAACGGGCCTATTTTAAAAAATGGCATGACGACCACCAGGCTTTTCTCAATGATACTTTCCTGAGAAGCGGGGTCGACTGGGTAAAGATCAGGACAGATCAGGATTATGTAAAACCTCTGATCAAGATGTTTAAAAAACGGAGTGCAAGAAGGTAGAATATGAGATTGATCTATTGTATCGGCCTTTCTTTATTGCTTTTTGCAGCTACGCCATCCTTTTCTCAGGATGTGAGCGCCACGGCTAAACTTGATACCGGAGCTATGCTCATCGGCGACCATGTGGGACTGAAGCTTCAGTTCAATGGTCCGGCCGGGTCAAGGGTGATATGGCCGGTTTTTCGCGACACGATTCTGGGAAACATCATTATCATCGGCCGGTCAAAGATCGACAGCAGCTTCTCTAAGGATAAAAAATCACTGACACTTTCGCAGGAACTCAATCTTACCTGCTTTGATTCAGGCTTTTATACACTTCCCCAGATCCCGTTCCGTTACAGGATACTCCCCGATACTTCCGTAAACATTGTTTCATCGGGTCTGAGCATGCTGATGGTACACACCATCAAAGTGGATACCACCAATGCCATCAAGCCAATCAAAGGGCCACTGAGAGTTCCAATCACCTTTCTTGAAATGCTGCCGTTCATCCTGATCGCTCTTGCATTGATCGCTGCAGTGCTGCTTTTGATCTGGTATCTGAAAAAACGTAAGAATAACGAACCGCTTATTCAGATCAGGCAGAAGGTAAAACTTCAGCCTCAGGAGAAAGCGCTTCAGGAACTTGAAAAACTCAGGACTAAGAAACTCTGGCAGGCCGGGCATGTCAAGGAATATCAAAGCGAACTTACCGATATACTCCGTAACTATATCGAAGAAGGATTCGGTATCCCTGCAATGGAAAGTACGACCTTCGAAATTATCAGCCAGCTGAAACAACGTGGTGACTTTCCAAAGCAGGTCATTGAAAAGGCCGAGCATATTCTGAAGATTGCCGATATGGTAAAATTTGCCAAAGCGATTCCCGTGCCTCAGGAAAATGAGAATTCATTGAACGGGGGAATTGAATTCATAAGGGAGACCACCCGGCCTTTGACCGAAAAAACCCGGACCGAAGAGGTGAGCCAGAATAACCAACAACCACAATTGTAACGAATTATGCACGGACTGACTTTTGCGAATCCAGGCTTTCTTCTGCTGTTGCTGATTGTTCCGGCCCTTGCTGTCTGGTATTTTTTTCGTAGAAAGAAAAACTCTGCTGTTCTTCAGGTCAGTTCAACACGTGGCTTTCGTAAGGATTACGTTCAATGGAAACATTATGTTTACAATGGATTGTATGTTGTAAGATTGTTGTCAATCACGTTGCTGATCCTTGCCCTGGCCAGACCACAGACCAGCCTGAACAGGCAGTCGGTGAACGTCGAAGGCATTGACCTGGTTGTGGCTCTCGATATTTCAGGTTCCATGCTTGCCCAGGACTTCAAACCCGACCGGCTCAATGCCGCCAAGGAAGTTGCTATGGAATTTATCGACGGACGACCCGACGACCGGATAGGATTGGTCGTATTCAGCGGGGAATCGTTCACTCAATGCCCCATTACAACCGACCATGCTGTAATGAAAAACCTTTTCAAGGAGATAAAAAGCGGAATGATCGACGACGGCACAGCTCTTGGCGACGGACTGGCGCTTGCCATCAGCAGGCTTAAAGATAGTAAAGCCGTAAGCAAGGTGATTATCCTGCTTACCGATGGGGTAAATAATATGGGCTCAGTGGATCCTCTTTCGGCTGCCGAAATTGCAAAACTTTTTGGCATCAGGATTTATACTATTGGGATAGGAACCATGGGTTATGCTCCTTACCCTGTACAAACTCCGTTCGGGATACAGCTTCAGCAAATGAAAGTTGAGATCGATGAGTCCCTGCTGTTTAAGATATCAAAGATGACCGACGGAAAATATTTCAGGGCTCAGAATATTACAAAGCTCAGGGAGATTTATAAGGAAATCGATAAAATGGAAAAAACCAGGATAGATGTTACTGAATTCAGGAAAAAGAAAGAAGAATTCTTTCCGCTGATACTTTTTGCATTTATTTTCCTGGCGCTTGAAGGATTTGTCAGATATGCCGTTTTAAAGACTATACCCTAAATTATCAAAATGTTCAGGTTCGCACATAGCGTTTTCTTTTTCGCGTTTCTCCTGATTCCGGTCGTCTCAGCCGTTTTCATTGTATTTATGATCAGGCGGAAAAAAGCCATGGATGCTTACGGCGAAAAGAACCTGATGAAGATTCTGGCGCCCGAGTTTTCTGCAGCCAAGCCTGTCGTCAAATTCATTCTCTGGTCCCTGGCTCTTGCCTCTGTGATCATGGCCCTGACCGATCTGCAGTCGGGATCGAAAATAGAAAAGGTTAAACGAAAGGGGATTGATCTTATAATCTGTCTTGACGTGTCTAACTCGATGATGGCACAGGATATCAGGCCGTATCGCCTCGAACGGGCCAAACAGGCTATTTCCAAGCTTATCGACAAGCTCGAAGGGGACCGCATCGGCCTGATCGTTTTTGCAGGAAAAGCCTATACCCAGTTGCCAATAACAACTGATTATGCCGCAGCAAAATTGTTCGTCAGCACAGTCAATACGGGAATGGTACCGAGCCAGGGAACGGCCATAGGCGAAGCCATTAAACTTGCTGCTTCAAGTTTCGGCGACACCAAGCACAATAAGGCTATTGTGCTGATAACTGATGGAGAAGACCATGAAGGCCAGGTTCTTGAACAGGCTGAAGCAGCAGCAAAAAATGGGATTATCCTGTATGCTATCGGAATGGGCCTTCCTGAAGGAGCCCCGATCCCGGTCTTTGATGGCGATGTGCAAACAGGTTATAAAAAAGACAAGGAAGGAAATACGATCATCAGCAAGCTCGACGAAACTTCCCTGAAGCAAATTGCCAACGTGGGAAAAGGTATGTATGTGAGGGCAAGCAATTCGGATGCCGGACTGAATACGGTGTTCGATGATCTTGAAAAAATTGAAAAATCAGATATTGAAAGTAAACAGTTTTCCGATTTTGAAAGCAGGTTCCAGTATTTTGCAGGACTTGCATTACTGATACTGATACTTGACCTGTTCGTCTTTGAACGGAAAACAGGATGGATAAAAAATGTTAAATTGTTCGGGAATATATGAATATGAAGAGAAAGCTGATTTCTTTGCTGCTGTTGTTCATGCTCGCTGTTCCTGTTGTTGCACAGAAGGAGAATAAACTTTTACGTAAGGGCAACAACCAGTTCGATAAGGGTGACTTTAAAGAAGCTGAAAAGGATTACAGGAAAGCCCTTGAAATTAACAAAGGGTCTGTGAAAGGCAATTTTAACCTTGGAGCCGCCGAATACAAGGAAAAGAATTTTGAGGAATCAGCTAAACTTTATGGGGACCTTGCCGGTAAGAACCAGGACAAGGATATCCAGGCAAAGATCTACCATAATCTTGGAAATTCTTTTCTGGAAACAAAACAGTTCGATAAAAGTATTCTGGCTTATAAGAATGCATTGATGAATGCACCTTCCGACATGGATACAAAGTATAACCTTGAATATGCAAAAATGATGCTAAAAAAGCAACAGCAGCAACAGCAACAAAACAAGGATAAGCAGGATAAGGACAAAAAGGATCAGAAAAAAGATCAGAATAAGCAGGACCAGAATAAGCAGGACCAGAAGAACCAGCCTCCTCAGGATCAGAAAAAACTAAGTAAGGAAGATGCAAACAGAATGCTTGAGGCTTTGAAGAACGATGAAAAAAAGACAATGCAGAAGGTGAAAAAGGAAAAGGCCAAGGTTCAGGTTTCTGGAACTGAAAAAGACTGGTAATGAGGTTTTCTGTAAATTGCAAACTATTTCAGGTGTACAATAATATATATATGGTGTTCAGGAGGTTTTTTGGGGTCGTTGGATTTTTAGCCGTTTCTGCAGCCTGTTTTGCTCAGGATGTTACTTTCCAGGGAGCCGCTAAAACGATTGTCACCCTTGGCGAATCCTTCTCCTTAACCTATACTCTGAACAGTCAGGGTTCTGATTTCAGGGGACCAAGGCTCAATGGTTTTGACGTGATCAGCGGCCCTTTCTCATCTACTTCATCAAGCATCCAGTCGGTCAATGGCCGTACCACCATGTCGGTTCGCTATTCATTTCAATATATTCTTCAGGCCAATAAAGAAGGTACATTCGACATTCCCGCGGCTACCATTACAGTAGACAGGCGAACCATAACATCTAATACATTGACCGTCAAAGTTTTGAAAAATGGCGCAGGCCAGGGAGGGGCAAGCCAGGGTCAATCACAGGGTAGCAGCCAGCAACAGGGAAATGTCCAGACCAGCCCAAACGATGTGATGCTTAAAGCGTATGTCAGCAACGCCAACCCTCAGCAAGGGGAAGGCATCACGGTAACATATAAGATTTTTACCAAGGTCCCCGTTTCCCAGATCATGTTCTCAAAAGAGCCATCCTTCCCGGGATTCTGGTCTCAAAACCTGACAAAGGAAAAGGAGAAACTTCAGCAATATAACCAGGTTATTGATGGTCAGCAATATATCGTGGCCGATTTACGCAAGTATACCCTGTTTCCGCTGAAGAGCGGGAAGTTGACAATAGAGCCTCTCGAGCTGGTATGCCAGGCTCAGATCAAGCGTCAGACCAAGGCACGAACCGGAGATCCTTTTTTCGATGACTTCTTCAACGACAGCTTCTTTAATACATCTTATACTCCGGTCGAAAAATCACTCCGGGCCAGTCCGCTCGTCATCAACGTCAGACCATTACCTTCTACCGGCGTTCCGGAAGATTTTGCCGGGGCGGTCGGGAATTTTAGTTTCCGCACCGAACTGGATAAGACCAGTATCAAGGCGAATGAAGCAATAAACCTGAAATGCGTGGTCAGCGGAGAAGGCAACCTGCAACTTATCGATAAGTTGAACGTGACCTTCCCTCCTGATTTTGAGACCTACGATCCAAAAGTCTCAAATGACATCAGGTCGTCTGAAAAAGGAGTGAGTGGCTCGCAAGTATTTGAATATCTGATCATTCCAAGAAAGCCAGGGAAGTTTAACCTGAAACCGATCAGCTTTTCATTTTACGATTTGAAGAAAATGAAGTATGTGACTCTGACGAGCCCCGCTTATACTATCGATGTTGAAAAAGGTACGGGAGAGGCTGCAAATGTCACTTATACTGGGACAAACCATGAAGAAATCAAATATATCGGCAGCGATATCAGGCATATTAAAAACCAGTCCTTCGCACTTTCGGTGAATGGGGAATATTTTTTTGGCTCCCTGCCGTTTTTCTTATGGATTATTCTACCTCTTCTGGTATTCATTATTTTTATTGTGCTTTTTAAAAAATTCAGTGTTCGCAGAAGCGATGTCATTCTGATGAAAAACCTCAGAGCCACTAAGGTCGCCCGTAAAAGGCTGAGAAAAGCTGAGCTTTATCTGAAAGAGCAGAAACAAGAGGAGTTTTATATCGAGATTTCCCAGACCTTATGGGGCTATCTCGGCGACAAATTTAGTTTACCTATTGCAGAACTTTCGATAGAAACTGTGAGACAAACCCTTATTAATAAAGAATTGGGTGAAGAAATTATACAGAACTTCATCGACACCTTGAACAATACGGATTATGCCCGTTTTGCACCCGGTGAAAAGTCGATCAACATGGAACGTATATATAATGAGGCTCTTGCAGTAATTTCAAGAATAGAAAGGGAATTGAGATGAGAGGAAATTCATTTATTTCGGGAGCCCTCAGGGGGCTGATCGTCTTGATTTATATAACGGTTTTTTCATTCACCCTGCATGCCGGAGAATACCAGCTTGTGATTGCAAAGGGGAATACGGCATATTCGTCGGGCAAGTACCAGGAAGCTATCAAGGCCTATACCTCGCTGACTTCCCAGGGCCTCGAATCGGCTGATCTGTATTACAACCTGGGCAATTCCTTTTATAAACTCAACGATATTCCTCATGCCATCCTCTGGTACGAACGTGCGAAACGACTTGATCCGGGGAATGAGGATATTAATTTTAATTTAAATGTAGCTAACAGTAAGATTACAGATAAGATAGATCCGCTGCCTGAATTTTTTCTAAAACGTTGGCTGAAAGCTGTCTCAGACCAGCTTCCGTTGGATCTCTGGGCCAAGGCAGGCATTGCTTTTCTGATCGTGGCCCTGTTACTGTATGCCCTGTATCTTGCATCAAGGGTTCTTCTCATACGTAAGTTAGGTTTCTGGACAGGGTCGGTCACCTTATTTCTATCTATAGTCTTCCTTTTCTTTGCCTGGAGCAGCTATCTTTCCCTGAACTCCGATCCTTCAGCTGTCATCCTGAATCCTACCGTAACAGTTAAAAGTTCACCCGACGAAAAAAGTACAGATATTTTTGTGATCCATGAAGGCTGCAAAGTTCAGCTGGTCGACCATATCGGAAACTGGTATGAAATCCGCATTGCCAATGGAAGTGTAGGTTGGATCGGGCAGGATAATTTCGAGAAGATCTGAGAGAATTCTCTTCAATATTTTTCATACCCTAATTTTTTTTTGGAGTTAAGGTTTTTTATTTTATATTTGTTCGTTTTAAGGCGAAACCGTTAATCAAATATAAACCTATGAAAAATAGACATTTACCCTCTCTGTTTCAGACAACCTTAGTCGGATTGTTTTTACTCCTCCTTGCTTCTCTAACTCAGGCAGGCAATCCCCTTGACAAAGGTAATGCGCGAAATAATGATCCTTTTTATCGTTTGAAAGTAAATCAGGTCACCGGGATTGTCTCGGCCAGTGATGTGCTGAAGTCCCAGCAGGAGGCAGAGCAGATTCGTACAAAGTCGGTTTCAACTCTGAATCTGAACTGGGTACCTCTTGGTCCTGAAAATGTTGCCGGTCCAATCTGGTCTGCTATTATCGACAACCGTGATGCCAAGGGGGAAACGATTTTTGCCGGAGCTCCAAACGGAGGTATCTGGTATTCTCCGAATCTTGGTCTTACCTGGCATGCAATCCAGACGGCCGATGGTAATATTCCAAGGGTTTCCTGCTTAGGTCAGTCAAAAAGCGGGGTGTTCTATGCAGGTACAGGACAGGTTTTTAAAAATAGTTATAACATTGGCAATGGCTTGTACCGTTCAACCGACGGATCAAATTTTATTCTGGTACCAGGCACGGCCTTTAATCCTCATTGGCTGGGCATAGCCCAACTTGCATCAGACCCGAGGAATGAGAGGATGTATGCAGCGACTATCGGAGGTGTTTATTATTCGGATAACGGTACCGACTGGACAACCGCTTTACCTGGCTTTGCAAATGATGTGAGCGTAGGCAGCGACGGAACTGTTCTTGCTGTCGTTGACGGTTCTGTATATGTTGCTACAGGTGGCAACCTCAGCAATTTTGTACTTCTCAGCACAGGTGATTCAACCAAACTGCCGAATACCAATGTCGGAATGGTCAGGGTTGCTATTGCTCCTTCAAATCCAAAGGTAATGTATGCCTCTATCTGCAATGACTCAACCACAGTTGGTAGTCTTTGGGTTAAAGGTTATATGAAAGGTGTCTATGGATCTGTTGATGGAGGAAATACCTGGAATGTCATTTTCCCTGCAAGCAAATCATTCGAACCCTATGGCATAAACGCTTTTGTAAACAATGCCATCGCCGTACCTCCTGATAACCCTGATTTGGTGTTCATAGGCTCAAAGAAAATGTGGACTGGTAAAAGAGTTACCGGTCAGACGTATTTTGACTGGGAGGTTGTAAGTGACGGTTCCATATCCCCTTCCGATGTAACCTTCGCACCAAATTATCACCATCAATATTCCTTTATGCCGGGTAACAGTGGCCGTATGGTTATGGCAACCGACGGAGGTGTTACTGTTGCAACGGTCAGACCAGACCAGATCGTTTATCAGACTTCTTCCTTTAACTTACAAACAGGGTGGTTTACTACCCTGGCCAATACGTATAAGAAAAACTATATTATGGGTGGCGCCTTGCATGGAGGAACCATTGTCGTAGGAGCATATTATCCCGTTCGTGTTAACTATCCTGACTATGGCCTTCAGATATGGCAAGATGGAAATGATTATGGTGATGAAGGCCGCACAGGAGGCTCGGTTGAATGGAGCAAAATCGCTCCGAATATCGTCTTTTATACAAATCCCGATTCAAACACTTCGACATATCGCACCCTTCGCCGCCGCGAATTGATCGACCTAACCTATGATAATGATCCGCTTGGTGCTGATATTGTGCTTACTCCGAAGATAAATCTGCCGATTGCACTGGCCGAAAGTTTCAACTATGTTCATACGTTTGACAGTGTAAAGTATTACAATAAAACAGATATTCCCATTCCTGCAGGAACACCTATCACAGTCAACAGTAAAAACGGAGGTTTCCCGTTTGTTTATACTACACCAGCCCTCATCCCCCCTCAAGATAGCGCGATGATCCCCGATCCGATTGCAGCCCGTTTCTTTATGGCTACAACAAAAGGCGGCCGCACAGGCGTTTTCATGTCGAAGTATATGCTGCAATTCGACCATGTTGCTGAATGGTTCCTGGTTTATAAAAATATTGCACTTGGTGATATTTGTACGATTTCCGTCTCAAATGATATGAATACACTCTGGATGGGTACAACCAAAGGCCAGATCTACAGGGCCAGTAATCTGCTTATGGCCCATGATTATGCAACTGCCGACTTCGACAGTCCTACCTTTATCATCAGCAATGATACGCTTACAGGACTTCCTTTCAGAGGCAGGTATGTGACCGGTATCTCAGTGGATCCTAATAACCCAAATCACGTGATGGTGACTCTGGGTAATTATGGAAACGGAAGTTATGTTTATCTTACCAAGAATGCTCTCGATCAATCGCCTGTATGGAGTGATGCCACAGGAAACCTGCCCGCTGCTCCGGTATTCAGTAGTGTTATTGAGATGCATAATTCAAACAACGCCATCATTGGAACAGATTGGGGTGTTTTTTCAACTACTAACCTTCTGAATGCCTCCCCTACATGGGTGCCCGATATGGCAAACATGGGGAATATACCGGTTTCGGCAATTACCCAGCAAACCACACAGAACTATTCTATTCTAAATTACGGAGCCATTTATGCAGCAACTCTGGGACTTGGATTTTTCAGCGATACAACCTATCTCACTCCGGTTGGTATCGAGCCTGTGCCATCCGGAAAAAACCTTCATAACGATCTTAAAATCAATCCTAATCCCATAACAGATATGGCTTATATTACCTATTCGCTGAGCCACTCAGCCAATGCGGAAATATTCGTATATGACCTGAACGGGACACTGGTTATGAACGGTAGCCTTGGAATCAAACCACAGGGAGAATCCACTTCACGTATTGATTTTACTTCGCTTCCTGCAGGTATGTATCTGGTAAGGATAAATAATTCATACGGTAAAGTTGTCAAGCAGTAATTAAAAGTAACAATATAAAACCCAATATATGAAAAGATTTTTATCGGTTTTCTTGCTTTCACTCTTTGCTGCTGTCGTCATGGCAGGAACGGAAGTATATACTCCCACTCTGAAAGCTCCGGCTAATAATGCAGTGAACCAGATGCCTAATGTGATCGTAAGCTGGAATGCAATCGTTGGCAGTATTAATTTGCAGTATGAGGTGCAGCTGGATACTACCATTAATTTTAACTCGCCAAAGCTGTCCGATACAACGATAACCCTGCTTGCAGGTTACACTACTCATGAACTTCTGTTCGGCGCCAAATATTATTGGCGTGTGAGGGCTATCGACCTTGGCCAAACCTCAATGTGGTCTGTTATAAGAACGTTCACTGTCTTCAGCCAGGTAACACTTACATCTCCTAAAAATAATGCCGCCCAGGATACGGTAGGACCTACCCAGCAATTGATCTGGTCTAATCTGGTTGGAGGTAAAGCAATAACCGGTATAAAGTATTTCGACATTCAGCTGGATACTTCTCAGAATTTTAACTCAACCCAGCTTCATTCGGGGACAGTTGCTTCAACAGTGTACTTTTTTGAGGTTAAGAATCTGCGATTCGGCGCTAAATACTACTGGAGGGTTCGTGCTCGTCATAACATGAGTACCGGCCAGTGGTCAACAACATGGGGTTTTACAGTTACCAATGCAATTACACTGACCACGCCGGCAAACAATGCTATAGATCAGATGCTTGATGCCAAGCTTAACTGGAAGGCAGTGAAGGGACTTTTGGGATATGAATACGAGCTTGCTCTTGATGCCGCTTTTACAAACGTTATCTCGAGTTCTGAGGTAGCCGTAAATTACGCCTACAGCCTGTTCACAAAATTCGGAACAAAATATTACTGGAGAGTGCGTGGCCGCATTATTTCTGACACTATGGCATGGAGTAATGTCAATGCTTTTACAACGATTGATAAAGTAAAACTCTCAACTCCTTCAAACAACGCTACCAATATTGCAGTTAAACCTACCCTGAAATGGACAAAACAGACAGGTGTAGTGAAATACCAGCTGCAGGTTGACCTTAGCCCCGATTTCACAACACTTTTCCTCGATCTCAAGTTCGCCGATTCCATTACCCAGTATGTGGTAACAAAGAAAATGACTAACTCCGCCAAATACTATTGGAGAATGAGGGCTTTTGCCGATAGCCAGATTCCCGATACCAGCGGTTGGAGCGAGGTATGGAATTTTACAATAGCAGCACCTATAGGTATTGGTGAAACTGTCTTATCGGCCAGCAGTATTTACCCCAATCCGGCTTCAGGAAAAGTAACGGTAAAACTGGAAGTTGAAGAACCTGTAAGCTTACAACTTGCCGTCATCGACCTTCTGGGAAGTTCCTTGATCCGTGAAGAATACAATCTCACTACCGGAACCAATATAAAGGAGATCGACCTGTCAAACCTCAGTAAAGGGGTGTATATTGTAAGGTTGATGTATAACGGAACACTTATCAATCACAAGCTGATCGTCGACAAATAGGATATTATTTGTTTTCGAGGCCTTTTTTAAATTCTCTGAGGATGATCAGATCCTCTTCTGTGATATAATTAATATCAAGGGCTTTCTTCAGCAGATGATCGTAATCGGTCAGGGTGACTAATGGACAGTTTGCTTTCGTAAAGTTCATTTCTGCGATACTAAGGTTGTATGTGAAAATAGCAAGCATACCTTTAATATCACAATCTGCGTTTTTCAATGCTTCAACTGCTCCGAGGCTGCTTGATCCCGTTGAAATAAGATCCTCCACGATCACCGCCCTCTGACCAGAGCGGACTTCGCCTTCAATCTGGTTGCTGAGTCCATGATCTTTTTTTGATGAACGTACATAGGCAAAAGGCAACCCGAGCTCCTGGGCCACCAGAGCGCCCTGAGGAATACCTCCCGTGGCAACACCAACGATTAATTCTGGTTCCCAGTTATTATGTTCGATAGCGGCTACAAAATGCTGGCGGATAAAGGTCCTGATCTCAGGATACGATAAAGTTATCCGGTTGTCGGTATATATCGGAGACTTGATTCCTGATGCCCAGGTAAATAAATTTTTCGGACTCAGTTTTACTGCTTTGATTTTTAGCAATAGTTCAGCGGTGGTCAGTGCGATGTCTTCTTTGAAAATCATATGAAAGTTTTTTTATTTTGCCAAATTTACAAAAAATAGAATCCTATTTCCCTTACTTCAATTTATTACCTTTGTTTTCTATTTAATCGGAACATGAGTATTGATATACATTGTCTGGATCGCCGGATTATCTTGTTAGATGCTAAGCCGTTAAAGCATTCTCCCGATGAGCTTCAGCTACAATATGCAGGAAAGAAAGCACTTCAGGGACTGGTATATGAGTTCGAAAAAAGCAGTAGTAAGGTGAATCTTTCCATCTGGTCCGACGATGATTATAAGCAGCTTGTAAAAGCATTCTTTAACCTTCATGAAATGGTTGAAGCTGCCGGTGGAGTTGTTTTCAATGAGCATGACGAAATATTGTTTATTCACAGGAATGGGAAGTGGGATCTTCCAAAAGGCAAAATAAGCAGTAAAGACCGACGTAAAGCAATAAAAAACGCATTGGGTAAACCCGGGAAATCTGAGGCAGGTTATCTTGAGGAGCAAATTGCAAGGATCACTGCTATCCGTGAAGTAAAGGAAGAAACAGGCTTGAAAAAACTTAAAATATCTTCAGAACTTCCTGTAACGTATCATATTTATTTTACCGGAGATCGCCGGTTCATCAAGCAAACACGATGGTATCGAATGGAAGGTAGTAGCGAGGACAGTCTCAAACCTCAGATCTCAGAAGGTATTGTCATTGTGCGCTGGATCCCTGCAAACTCACTTGCATGCATTTTTGCACATACTTATGAATCGCTTAAACCACTCATAAAATCGGTATTGGAACACACCTGACGAAATGAATACTGTAGAATGGACCAGCAATTAATCAAGCCTTCTGAATTAGTAAAGGCCTTTATCAGAAAATCATCACTTAAGCAGGAAGTATATTTTAAAACCCTGGATGTTTTCAGGCAATTTAGGTCAGAATCAGAGAAGTTTATCAACGCAAACCAGAAAACCGTAAAGAAATCGAAATATCCCTTGCTTTTTGAGTTCAGGGAGAAAGGAGATTTTCAGTTCGAGCTAAGGTTCGGATCCGATATTCTCCTTTTCATAATGCATACCAATGTCTTCGAATTCTCACGTGATCATGAAGTCATGAAAACCGATTATATACGGCAGGATAAACTCCGTTCATACTGCGGGAATATCATGATCTTTAATTTTCTGGCCGATTCGTTTAAATACAATCGTTCAAACGACCTGGGCTATCTCATCGGAAGGGTATTCGTAAACAGGGAACTACATTATTTTTTAGAAGGGAAGCGCGAGTTGGGGATGCTGTATACCAATTTCGCTCACACCAGCTTAAATATAAAAACCATCCGTTCAATAATTTTTTCCGCCATACTGTATACTATAAACTTTGATCTTCTCACACCTCCTTTCGATGATCTAAAGGAAGTAAGCCAGCAGGAAATGCAATCCCAGCTGGATTCAATGGCTATCAGAACGGGCAAACGCATCGGATTCCGGTTCCAGGCTGATGAGGTTGGACAGAACGGGAAATGAGTTATTAGAAATATGTCAATATCAGTAAAAAACTGAACATTTCTTATGTACTGGAAGAATCAGATCACCTCTAAAACGCTACTTAAACTATGTTTGCTACTGGCCATTTTAGTTTTCGGAGCGGCCTACATCCGTTATTCATGGATGAATTTAGATCAACAGCATTTTGAGAACATTTTACAAATAGGCAGGTCTGTAGTAGCAGCCTTGCCAAAGGAAAACTTAAAAACACTTGAGGCAAGGCCCTGTGATACCGGAAAATCCCAGTATCAGGTAATAAAAACTACCTTACAAGCGATAATTCGCGCTAACCCCAAAGCAAGATTTGCTTACATATATACTGAACGAAACGGCAAAATATACTTTCTGGCTGATTCTGAACCGGAGGAATCAAAAGATTATTCACCTCCCGGTCAGGAGTACACGGAAGCAAAAGCTGACGACAAACAGCCGTTCAGGGATGGGAAAGATCTGATTACAAGTCATGTTGCTGATCGATGGGGGATGTGGATAAGTGTGCTCATTCCTATAAAAGATGAAGCTACCGGTAAAACAGTTGCCGTATTTGGCCTCGATTTTAATGCCAAGACCTGGGATAGGCAAATATTAGCTGAAATAATTGAATCGACGGTATTAATAGGGTTATTGCTATTGGCATTATTTTTTTTATTTAAGATCAGAGGAAAGAACAAATCGCTTAAGAGTGAAATCGACGAACGTAAACATGCAGAAGAAGATCTGGAAGAGAGCAGGGAAAAATACAGGGGATTAAGTGAAGCTGCATTTGAAGCAATTTTCATTTCTGAGAAAGGACTTTGTATTGAACAAAATCCGGCTGCGGAAAAGATGTTTGGGTATACGACAGAGGAAGCCCTGGGCCGTTACGGGACGGAATGGATAGTGCCCGATGACCGGGAAATGGTTATGAAAAACATGCTTTCAGGTCTTCAGGAATCTTATGAAGCGAGGGCATTGAGAAAAGATGGCTCAATGTTCCCCTGTCTGTTAAGTGGCAAAATGATGCATTATAAAGGTAAAGATGTAAGGGTAACTTCTTTGACCGATATCACCAGACTCAAGCAGGCAGAGGAAGACCTTAAACAGGTTTCTGCCCGCCTGTTACTGGCTACCCGCGCCGGTGGTGTCGGCGTATGGGACTATGATGTCGTGAATAATATTTTGTTGTGGGACGATCGCATGTATGAACTTTATGGCATTCACAAAAATGATTTCATCGGAGTGTATGAAGCCTGGCAGAATGGAGTTCACCCTGATGATAAAGTGCGTGGCGATGCGGAAATACAAATGGCGATAAGGGGTGAAAAAGAGTTTGATACCGAGTTTCGGGTATGTTGGCCAGATGGTTCGATTCGAAACATCAGAGCAATTGCCATAGTTCAGCGCGATGATGCAAATCAACCCCTACGAATGATAGGGACGAACTGGGATATCACTGAACTCCGGAACGCGGAAAAAGTGAAGCTCGATGATTCGGAGAACAGATATCGTTCCATTTTTCAGGGGAGTCCCGATGGCATAATGATTACCGACGCAGAAAACGGAAGGATCATGTTTGCAAATTCGGCTCAGTGTCAGATACTCGGCTTTACTGAAGATCAGCTCAAAACAATGAACATGGGAGAGCTTTATCCGCATCATATTTTTGACAGTCATTTGCTCGGGATCGAGGGACCGGCTCCGGACGAGAATATTCTCACTGAAAATATTCAATGTCTCAGGAATGACGGGAAAATTTTGTACGCGGATATCAATTCGAGTCACATCGTCATCAACGGAAGGAAACATAGCGTCGGTTTCTTCAGGGATGTGACCAAGCGCAAACAGGCAGAAGAATTGCTGGTTTTAAAGAACGAAGAGATATCAAAACTAAGCGCGGCAAAGCGGCTGAGTGAAATTAAATCGGGTTTTATTATAACAGCTTCGCATGAATTCAGGACTCCCCTGGCTACTATTTTAGCGTCAACGGAGACTCTGATGGCCTATAGAGAAAGAATGACCGTGAATGATATTGATCAACGACTGAAAACAATCGTAGGCCAGGTAAGTCATCTGACCCGATTGATGGAAACAATGGTTGATCTTATGAAAAAACAGGAAGTGTAATCACATGGTTTTCTGTGAAAAATAAAGGCCGAAAAAAAAGTCCTTTCGTGCTGATTTTCAGATTGCAAATTGATTTACAACAGTTTTATAACCATCTTACAAGTATGCCTGAGGTATGGGGGTTAATTTTATCCCGGGAACAAAAAGCACAGGAATTTATGCGTTGAAGGTTCCGGTAGATTCAAAATTATAAACCAAAACGGAGGAGTAAATCATGAAGAAATTAACACAAACCAGATTATTTATCACAATGATCATCCTTGTAGCGCTGTCTATCCCTTATATGGGAATGTCACAACAGAGCAAACAGGGGCAGAGTGCGGGCATGAACTCCGATCTGAGGAAAGCCATTGAGATGCAGCCCGACGTGAAGGAAAAGGCCGCTCAGGATAAGGATTTTAAAAGTCTGTACGACGACGCTGACTTTAAGAAACTTATAAATTAAAAGCAGCAGGCGCAAAGTTGATCAAATAAAAAACCCTGAATATCGTTGATATTCAGGGTTTTAAGGTGTTTTTTCAGTAGCCCGTAGGGGGATCGAACCCCTGATTTCCAGGATGAAAACCTGGCGTCCTAACCGACTAGACGAACGGGCCATTGTCATTTTGGGAGTGCAAATTTACAAAATCTATTGAAGTTTACAAAACATTTTTATCGGACTTTATCGGACCTTCGCCATCTGCCATTATAAAGTTACAGATGAAGACTGTATGATTTTTTTGACTTTTATCGAATTCCACCTTACATTTGCACAAATTAATTATGTAGATAAATAAGAAAC
>Ga0194062_1000305_pt1 | contig 20340 bp, 16 predicted proteins | sample SepL2225m_MetaG_FD_155481 | JGI IMG/M metagenome (GOLD analysis project Ga0194062, IMG submission 155481) | Anoxic zone freshwater microbial communities from boreal shield lake in IISD Experimental Lakes Area, Ontario, Canada - Sep2016-L224-25m | ecosystem: Environmental > Aquatic > Freshwater >... | reverse complement strand
TTCATTATTAATAATGCGCGAAGTAATTGAAACAAATAAAGACCTGAAGTTTTTTGCTGATGCAATATCTGATTCTAAAGCAAGACTCGATAAATTAAACAGAACTCCACGCGACAATAAAACAGAGCTCGAAAAATTATACACAGATAAATCAATCTCTATAGATAAAACTCCTGAGGAACTTAAGGTCGTTCCGGGAACAGTAACAACTATCAGAGCAGTACTCGGTGCATCACTCGGTTATATCAATCATAAAACAAACGGCGCAGTTCTCGGTGTCGCTGCAGACTTACTCGGTTCAACAAGCGTTAACCTTGTCGGCGAAGGATTCCAGAATGGATTCTTCAATGCTGTCGATAATCCGGGTTCAAGAATATTAACCATCGGTGGTATCTGTGAGGATGCTATGGGTGCAATGATGGGCGGCGTAGGTGCTTACGGTAGAAACATCGGTGTAAGTTCATCTTACGGTGCTTTTATCTCTGCCATGGAACACACAGATGCAAGACTTCACTCAATCGGTGAAATGAGTAAAGTCGAACATTACGGCGGACATTATAATACATGGGTACTCGTTAATGCTCACGCAGGTTTGAAGACTGGTGAAGACGGACCAACTCACGCAGACCCGCAATGCTTGCAGCTTTTACAGGGCAACTTCCCTAAAGGAACAGTTATTACACTCACTCCTTGGGAACCTGGCGAAGTCTGGCCGTTATTAATTGCTGGTTTAATGAAACGCCCTGCAGTTCTTTCTCCTTACGTCACAAGACCTAACGAAACTATTGCCGACAGAAAAGCATTGAACCTTGCACCTGCAACAGATGCAGCAAAAGGTTTGTATGCACTCAGAGAAGCAGACCCGAAAAAGAAACTCGACGGTAGTATTGTCCTTCAGGAAAGCGGTGTAACAATTGAGTTCATTACAGGAACTCTTCCTAAACTCGATGCAGAAGGATACAACTTAAATATCTTCTACGTATCAAGTGCTGAACTCTTCGACTTGTTACCTGAAAAGGAAAAAGAAGAAATTTATCCTCAGTCAATCGCACAAACAGCAATGGGTATCACTGGATTCACTCTTCCTACAATGGAAAAATGGATTACATCCTATGAAGGCAGAAGCAGAATTCTTCATCCGTTCCGTAATGGATACTTCCTCGGAAGCGGTGCTGCTGAAAGCGTGCTGAAACAGGCAGGTCTCGATGGCGACGGAATCTATGCAGAAGTCATTAAGTATATAAAGAAATAAGAAGATTACAATACGCTAATAAAAAAGGTGCTTATAGCCCCTTTTTTATTTAACTTGAAAATTCTTTTAATATTAGTTACTAATAACAAAGAACATTTTAGCAGATTAAATAATATTAAAATTGTGAACTGGACAAAATAAAGCCTCTGCTTAAAAACGGCACTTGTATCTTAGTTGTGAAAATATCCCATTATAATGCAAAAAGGCGGAAATTTCTTTCCGCCTTTTTTAATCTACTCTATATTTAAACTACTTATTTAGTCGCTAAATACTGAAACGTTCCATCGCCGTTAATCTGAAGTGCAACAAGTTTGCAGGCGTCGATATGTGTGAACGTTATATGACCGTCTGCTGCATCTGTAATCTTCATATCAAATAAACAGGTTGTTCCGAATTCTGCAGGAATATTCACGCTGATTGTTGAACCATTCTCAAACAGATTGTTAGGAAGAATGTCATTACCCCAGTGATTTGCTTCTGCAGGTGATACGAATACATCAACCAGTGTTACACCGGTGTTGTTCGTTACCTGAAATGTTAATGCCTGTGCAGATGAATTCTTTGCTGAAAAGAAAGATATTCCTGCAATTACTAAAAATAGAAATAATAGCTTTTTCATAGTGTTTCCCCTTTGTTTAATTTTTTAATTAATTGTTGTTCTATAGGTTTTAAAACCCTAATGCAGAGATATTAATTCCCAAAATAACATAACGTATCATTTATTTTTGTTCCGATTAAACTTTCATTTAAGGCGAACTAAATAGACTTTAAGATGATTATCAATCTATATAAATTGAACTAAAAAATATGCAGTCAAAATCTAAAACAGTAAAAGAATACATAAACGATATTCCTCCCGAACGTGCCGAAGCATTCAGCAAACTACGGAATACTATAATTAAAAATCTTCCAAAAGGATTCGAAGAGGGGCTTTACTATGGTATGATAGGTTATTGCGTCTCCCATAGTATTTATCCGAAAGGATATCACTGCAAACCCGAACAGCCGCTTCCGTTCGCAAACATTGCTTCACAGAAAAACTTTATCGCATTCTATCATATGGGCCTCTATGCAAACCCTGATTTATTTAAATGGTTTGTTACGGAATTTCCAAAACATACTGACGCAAAACTCGATATGGGTAAAAGTTGTGTGCGCTTTAAGAAAACGAGCGATATCCCGTTTAAATTAATTGGTGAATTAATGAAGAAGATTTCTGTCAAAGACTGGATTCAGTTGTACGAAAAGAGTTTTCTTAAATCAAAAAAATAGTACAACATTAATTCTTTCAAATTGTGCAATACTTTAATGAAATAGCACTTTTTGGGGAACTTTCTTCCCTTATTTGATGTTTAAGATAGTAAAGGAAATAGTAGCCCGATTTTTGAAATATTAAGGTGTATTTCCTGTAAATAATGATATAACTGTTGTAAAAACAACAAGATTAAGATTTCTCCACTGACAGTCCGCTCATAGTCCAATAATCCTCCACTTATATTCCACTGACCTCTCTTAGTTCTCCCGTACTTCTCCCGTATCAACCTAATATAATCATCGTTTACCAATAATATATCATTTGCTTAGATAAAGCCTCACTATAATTTGAATGTAATTCCTATTTTGCAGGTAACAACTTTGCCTTTACCTCTCCAAACCCAACTGTATAATTCTCACCCTTGGCATATGCCCTCATTATTACTGTGTCGCCGTCCTCTATGAATTTTCTCTCTTCTCCCGAAGGCAATTTTATCGGCTCCGTTCCTCTCCACGTTATCTCAAGCATCGAACCTCTCGCATCTTTCGTCGGTCCGCTTATCGTTCCCGAGGCCATCATATCGCCGGTTCTTGTGTTGCATCCGTTTACAGTGTGATGTGCCAGATGCTGTCTCATATTATAATATAAATATTTGTAGTTTGATTCGCATATCATAACCGCTTCATCCATTTTCCCGCTCTTTAATTTCACTTCAAGGTTAATGTCAAAAGTCGGATTTCCTTTCGTTTGTAAATAAGGCAGTAATTCTTTTTCAAACTTTGGTCCTTCTGTCCTGAATGGCTGCAGAGCATCAAGTGTTACAATCCAAGGCGAAATTGATGTTGCAAAGTTCTTCGCAAGGAAAGGCCCAAGCGGCTGGTATTCCCACGCCTGTATGTCCCTCGCACTCCAGTCATTCACAACTACCATTCCGAATATATGTTCTTCTGCATTCTCAACTGTTATATTCTCACCAAGGTTATTTCCCGTTCCGATAAAAAATCCCATCTCAAGTTCAAAATCCATTTGCTTGCTCGCTCCGAAAACTGGCGCAGCATTCGGGTCTGGACGTGTTTGCCCCTTCGGTCGCCTCACGTCTTCACCACTTACAATAATTGAACTCGACCTTCCGTGATACGCTATCGGTATATACAACCAGTTTGGCATTAACGCATTTTCCTTGCCGCGAAACATTTCTCCGACATTAGAAGCGTGCTCTCTCGATGAATAAAAATCTGTGTAATCACCTATGCTCACAGGCAATACCATTTCTACATCCTTCATTAAATGAAAACATTCATTTCTTATAACCTCGCTATCCCTGAGCTCAGCATTATCCGCATCAAGCAGTTTCTGTATTCTGTTCCTCGCATCTGTCCACACCTTCTTTCCGCATCCCATAAATTCATTCAGCGTTTCTGTCTGAAAGACTTTCTTCTCTTGGAAAATATAACCGATTCCTTCAAGCATCTTTAAGTCTAATACATAATCTCCTATTGCCGTTACAATTCTTTTCTCTCCGTTTATCAGAGCAACTCCGAACGGTATGTTCTCTATCGGAAAATGTGAATCCCTGCCGTATGTAATAAATGACTTCATATATGTTTTATAATAAGTTTAATTTCTTTAAATCTTCTCTCGGTTCATCAAAACTACAACTTCCAAAAGAAAGAACAAATTCATTTCTTGCCTTACTTACCATTTCAGCACTCGCAGGTATATCATTCCATCTGAATTCTTCTTCCGTAAATTTAAACGAACCTGCATTCTCATCATTCACTATTTCCGTAATCTCCTTAAGTGATAGTGAATTTGCATAAGTTAATACACCCGCACCAAACACATTCATGAACCCGTGCATCTTCGTAGATACAGAATCGTTGTAATGCCTTATAGGATGATGCAGTCCGGCTGTTGCTTTAAACTGCAACTTATGTTCTTTACAAGATTTTAATGCAAAGGCAACCTGTTCAGATGTCGGGAAAAGTTCCGGAGTCACTCCGCCCGTCCTCAATTTAAACCCTGCATTCCCCCCTTTTTTGTCACTTTCCGCCATTGTATAAGTAAGTTTCTCAATCACAAACTCGTAATCATTGTTTACAGGCGGTTCGAAGAATATCTTACTCCCGAATAATCCGTGTTCATTAAAGATTATTGAACAGTCATTTAAGAATTTCTTGCATGCACCCGAATTGTTCTTTCCTGAAATATCATCCGGTAGTTTTGCCTCAAAATTATCCGTTACTATCAGTTCACTGTGCTCGCTCACAAAACCCTTAATCATCGTTAAATCTTTATCGAGTGTCTTCAGAAATTCCTTTGTGGTTTTACCTCCGGAAAGAAGTAAAGCAAAAGATACCCACCTCTCTGACTTAAAATCGTGCAATTGCTTCGATATTCCTGAGTCATGATTAGTAAATTCTTCAAATGATTTTATTGAGCAGATAAATTTATCCATCATCCGTTCATCTTCGGAATTCAGATATTCCAGATAGTTCAGAAATGCCGTTTCAAGGTCAAGATTGGCAGGAGGATACATTCCTGCATAATCAATCAGCCTTTTCATAAAATTGTTAAATGATGCCATACCCCTTATTTGTTTCCCGTAATAACATTAAATAATATATATAAATTCATATCTTAATAATATTATATAATCAGGGAACTGATGGAAATATAATGATAAATCTGCATTTTCTGTCTTTTTTGGATTTTGGTATAAATATACTGAAATCTTCAGAATTATTGCTTTTTCTTAAAGAAAATGGAAGTCCTCCTAATTCCTTAATATATTAAATAATTAGATTTTTTTGATAGTAGAAAAGTAGTATTTTAAATCTTTTACAGATAAAATTTAATATGGCAAAATCTAAAACTCCGGTTACAAAAGCAAAAGTCACTTTGGCTAAAGACAAAGAAGAAAAGAACGGTTTTACGTTCTTCGATGATAATAAACCCGTCGTCTTACTGGCATTAATCGGGATTATTCTTCTCGCAATATTGGTGTTCTTTAATAAAGGTGTGTTCGAGGGAAAAATATTCGCTTCTGCGGATAATCTTTCCCCTCTTACGTTCAGAACCTTTATTAGTGACGCAAAAGCACAGGGTATTTTCCCTCTGTGGATTCCTTATATTTTTATGGGAATGCCATCTCTCGCTTCAATGACGGCTGCGTTGCCATCTATTCATAATTTTTATTCCTTCGTCTGGGATAAAGCCTTTGAGGCGTTTTCGGGTGGTAATCTCTTTGCTCTTACCCTGCCGTATTATTTTATCTTCGGCGTTACATTGTTCTTCTATGCCCGCTATAAGTTTAAGAATAATTTAATATCACTCTTTATATCACTGCTCGGCGTCTTTGCTACTGGGATTATTCAGTTGATTATAGTCGGCCACCATACTAAAATGATGACCTTCGCATTCTATCCTTTGATATTATTCATTCTTGAAAAAGTTGCTGACGATGATGAAAAGAACTGGTATCAGCTTTTCTTTTACTTCGCAATATTAACTATATCTTTATACCTTCAGATTCACTTCCACCATATTCAGATGCTCTTCTATTCGTTTATGATGATTGGTCTGTACATTGCTTACCTGTTCGTGTATGCAATGGTAAAGAAACTTCAGAGAGCAAACATCGTTAAATCACTTATTATATTGATAGTAGGTTTAATAATTGCATTCGCTATGGATGCAGATATTATTCTTTCAATTAAAGAATACAACAAGTTTTCAATGCGCGGTGCTCCAAGCATTACATCTGTTCAGGATGGAACAGGTAGTGTTGATAAGCCGCTCAGTTATGAATATGCAACTAACTGGTCTTTCAGTCCGGGTGAAGTTATGACGTTTGTTCTTCCTTATTATTATGGCTTTGGCGGCGTTGAAGTTAAAGACCCGAAGTCAAATCAAACACAGAGAGCAAACCTTTACTGGGGACAGATGCCGTTTACCGATTCTCCTGTCTATTTCGGAGTCGTGGTCCTGCTTCTTGCAGTCATAGGTATAGCTTATAACTTTAAACGGAATCCGTTCGTTCAGGCAACTACATTTATTATTGTTTTCTTCCTTCTGCTTTCATTCGGCAGAACATTCCCTCTGATTTATGATATCTTCTATAACTATATGCCGTTCTTCAGCAGTTTCAGGGCTCCTGTCATGATTCATTATTATATCGATCTTGCATTCGTTATTCTTGCAGGATATGGATTATTGTCGGTTATATCTTTCATAAAGAATCCGCAGGATGAAAATAAACTTCTGAAGACTTCCTATGTAGTTGGAGGAATTGCACTTCTGATGTTCTTCGTTTCACTGTTTGGTTTTGAAACTTCATACACAAACTCAGTCCTGACAGGACCTATGGCTCAGAAACTGTCTGCCCAGGGTTATCCGGCTCAGCAGGTTGCAGGTTATTTAAAGCAGCAGGTTGCACCTATAGCTTATGAGAATGTTATATCTGACTTACGCCTGCACGGATTTCTGATATTAATAATTGCAGTATTGTTCTATCTGTATGCGAAAAGAAATATTGCAAGGAATCTGATGCTTATTTCTGTAATCGTTATCGGATTATTTGATCTTTTAAGTGTCAGCGCCAAGACGTTGCACTGGGATGAGAAGAAGCAAAGGGATGATTCTTTTGCTGAAACAGATTATACAAAGTGGATTTTAAACAAAGACCCTGATACTTATACGTACAGAGTTGCACAATTTAATAAAGGGAATTTAATCACATCCAACGATCTGGCATATTTCAGGTTGAATCAGTTCAATGGCTATCAGGGTGCCAAATTAAGAATCTATCAGGATGCAGTTGATGTTGCAGGCGGTGAAAACCCATTCCTGTTAGGTCTTGCGAATGTGAAGTATGTTATTTCTGATTCACCTATGAAAGATACTGCGTCATACGTGGAAGCATACAAAGGCTCTAACATCGTTTATCTTAACAGGTATGCAATGCCAAGAGCGTTCTTCGTTAATGAATGCAAAGTGGAAACAGGTATAAACATTCTTAATAATATTAAACTTGGTAATTTTGACCCGAGAACTACTGCCTTTGTTGAAAAGAAAATTGATGCTAATATTGAGAAGTCAGATTCAACAAATTTGGCAAAGATTACAAATTTTGGAATACATAATATCGATTACGATGTAAATGCAAGTGGTAATAATCTGCTCGTGTTAAATGAAGTATATTATCCTGCGGGCTGGAAGGCATACGTAGACGGAACTGAAACTGAAATATTTAAAACCAACTATCTGCTCAGGTCAATCGTTGTCCCGAAAGGTAAACACAAAGTCGAGTTAAAGTTCTATCCTGAAACATATTTTATGGGAAAGAAAATCAGTATCGCAGCAAACATTCTGGTTACTCTTATATTAATCGGCGGTATTGCAGGTATATTTATTTCCAGAAGGAAAAAGGATCCAGTTGTTGCTCAAAAAGAAGAATAACAAATTTTAATATTATGTTTAAGAAAATCTTAATCGCTAACAGAGGCGAGATTGCAGTCAGAATAATTAACACTGCACGTGAAATGGGTATTAAAACCGTTGCCGTGTATTCTGACTTTGACAGATATTCACTCTACACAAAGTTGGCTGACGAAGCTTACCATATTGGTGAGTCTCCTGCTTCGCAAAGTTATCTGCTTGCTGACAGAATTATTGCAGTTGCTGTAAAATCCGGTGCCGAAGCAATTCATCCCGGATATGGTTTCTTATCAGAGCGTGCTGTATTTGCAAGAGCCTGTGCCGCTGCAAACATTAAGTTTATCGGCCCTCCTCATACTGCCATAGATGACCTTGGCAGTAAAACAAAAGCAAAACAACTTGCTATAAAGAATAATATCCCTGTAGTTGAAGGTACTAATTCGGCAGTTCAGGATATTGATGAGGCTAAGTCCATCGCTAAGAAAATTGGTTTTCCTGTTATGATTAAAGCATCTGCAGGAGGTGGAGGAAAAGGTATGCGTGTTGTAAGAGCAGAAGAAGAACTCGAAGCTTCTATACGTATGGCACAGAACGAAGCAAGGTCTTCCTTCGGCGATGAAAGTGTTTTCATAGAAAAATATGTTGACTCTCCTAAGCACATTGAGTTTCAGGTACTGGCTGATGAACACGGAAACGCAGTTCATCTCGGCGAGAGGGAATGCTCAATGCAGAGAAGACACCAGAAAATTATAGAAGAAACTCCATGCTCAATAATGGATGATGATTTAAGGTTCAGAATGGGTGAGTGTGCAAAGAAGATAGTACTTGCCGCAGGGTACACTAATGCGGGTACTGTTGAATTTATGCTTGATAAGGACAGAAACTTCTACTTCCTCGAAGTTAACACCCGTCTTCAGGTTGAACATCCTATTACTGAAATGAGAACAGGGCTTGACCTTGTTGCTCAGCAGTTGAAAATTGCCTCAGGTGAGAAACTATCTTTCACACAGGATGACGTTAAATTTAATGGCGCTGCGATAGAATGCAGAATCTGTGCTGAAGACCCTGATAATAACTTTATGCCGTCAATCGGTAAACTTAAGTACATAAGCAGAAACCTTGGCAATGGTATGCGCGAAGATACAGGTATTGAACAGGGGAATGAAATTTCTATTTATTATGATTCGATGATAACTAAACTTATATCCTATGGTCCCGACAGAAAGTCTGCAATAGATAAGATGGAAAGAGCTTTAAGAAATTACACAGTAATTGGTGTTAAGACTAACATAAGTTTTCTTCTAAACCTTTTAAAATGCCCTGAATATTTCGACGGTAATTACAATACACAGTTTGTGGAAAAGATATTCCTTCCAAGACTTGCTGAGACCAAAGAAACTTTAAGTATTGAACTTGAAAACGCTATGGCAATTGCATCAGCATTGTTTAAGGAAAAAGGTGAACATACCGTTAAAGTAAAAACAGGTAAAAATGGCAATGCTAAAAATTCCTGGCTTAGAAGAAAGGAACTTCACTGATGAAAAAGTATATTATTAATATTAATGGTGCCGAAACTCCGGTCGAAATCGAGGTTTCGGAAAACGAAGTTAAGTTCAATCAACAGGACCTATCTTCATATGAATATAAGTTCATAACAGATGAGTTGCTTCAATTAAGAGTAAACAATGTAAATTATTTGTTTAAGGCTGAAACTGTTCATGATACTGATATAAAAAACACTGAATTTATCCTTAAGCACGATTCGAAATATTACAGCATGGTATGTAAGAATGAACTTGAACTCCTGACAGAGAAATTTTCAAAGAACAGGGGCGGTGCGAAGATTAAGAACGAACTTACATCTCCTATGCCGGGTGCCATAGTTAAAATAAACGTTAAAGAAGGCGACTCGGTGAAGAAAGGTGATGTGCTTGTTGTCCTTGAGGCAATGAAGATGGAGAATGAACTGAAGGCAACGGCTGATTGTAAAATACAGAAAATCATGGTTGAGGAAAAGATGTCTGTAGATAAAAATCATTTACTCATTAAATTCGAAATATAAACAAAGAATAATATGCAGCTTGGATTAGCCTTTGCTTCAATATTTGCCGCTGTTATACCGATGTTTACATATTTGTTAATCATCTGGTGGATGGACAGGAATGAAAGAGACCCGTTCTGGGTTGTCTTTCTTAATTTCTTCTGGGGTGCTACAGGTGCAATATTACTTGGCATTATCGGAAGTATGATTTTTCAGATACCGTTATCAATGGGGATTCAGACATTTTTCGGTTCTGATTCGGGAAACCTTACAGACTTGTCTGGTGCTATCGTTACGGCGCCTTTGGTTGAAGAATTCACAAAAGGTATGTTCGTGGTTATGATTGCAGCGTCAAGAAAGTTTGATGGTGTCGTGGATGGCGTTGTTTATGGAGGTGCTATCGGACTTGGTTTCGGTATGACTGAAAACTTCCTCTATTTCCTGAGTTTTGGGACTGAACCTGCATCCTGGCTGTACCTTGTTATTATCAGAACATTGTTTTCCGCAGTTATGCATTGCATGTCAACCGCTACTCTTGGCGGCTTTATTGGTCTGGCAAAGTTTAAACCGGTTGGGTATAAGATTTTCATAATACCTGCAGGATATTTGATTGCTGTCTTCCTTCATTTTTCCTGGAATCTGACTGTAAGTTTTGAATCGACTACATTGTTCGGGTTTTTATTCCTCTTCCTGTACTTTATTGCCTGGATAGCAATATTCCAGATTGCAGTATACATGGAAGGAAAGACAATAGCAAAAGAACTTAATGATGAATCGGCCAGCGGATTAATACCTGTTGAACATATGCAGTATCTGCCTTTTGTGTTGCGAAGGAATAAATATGGCTGGTGTCCTCAGGGAGTAAATCAGAAAGAATACGTAAAGGCAGCAGTTACTCTTGCCTTAAGAAAATATCAGGTGAAGCACCTGAAAGGAAATAAAAAGAATTCATACCAGCAGGAAATAGAGGCATTGAGATATTCAATACAAATGATGTTCTACAATGCCCACATACAGTATTATTATCAGAAAGGATAAGATTACTTAGTATAATGAGTGAACAAAAAATACTGTCCATAGTAATTGTTACGTGGAACACAAAGGATGAAACTATTGCTTGTCTCAACTCATTATACAATTCGGGTGATTTTAAGAAGTATAACGGTGAAATTGAAATTATATTAATCGATAATAACTCGTCAGACGGAACATCTGAAGAAGTAAGCAGAAGTTATCCATCTGTTACTCTCATTAAAAACAGTAATAATACAGGATACGCTCCCGCCTGCAATCAGGGAATGAAAATTGCAAAGGGCCTGAATACATTACTGCTCGGTAGCGACACCGTCATTAAAGATAACGCTATTGCTGATTGCTTAAACTATTTAAACGAAAATCCTGAGTGCGGTGCAGTGGGTGGTAAATTGTTGTTCCCTGACGGAGGTTTGCAGGGGAATTGTAAAAAATTTCCTACACTTCAGAATGCCTTCTTTACATATCTTTCGCTTGACAGGTTTAACAAAGATTATGATATGGCTGACTTTGGTTACGATAAAACAACGGAAGTGGACCAGATTGCAACAACTTTTCTTATGGTAAGAACTGAAATACTTAAAAATATAAATTATTTCAACGAAGGCTATAAAATTCTGTACAATGATGTTGATTTGTGCAAAAGAATAAAGGGGAAGGGGTATAAAATTGTATTTATTCATTCTTCCGAAACATTCCATCACGGTAACCTTTCAACAAAAAAAGCTGATACATCGGTAAGGTTTCAAATGTATAAAGATATTTATAAATACTACAGGGAGAATTTCGGGGCCGTTTCTGTTACATTGATTCCCGTTCTGATGTTCAGATTTTTATTGATTATAATATTCAAATAGATGCCATTAGTTGATAAAGTAGTAAAGAATACGTTTTATAATATTATCTCTCAGATAGTCAGTTATCTGTTCCCGATATTTCTGATTCCGATTATTATATCCAAGATAGGACAGACAGAGTTTGGTATTTATGCTATTGCTTACGGGTTTATAGGGGCTTTCACATTGTTCGATCTGGGTGTCTCTACTTCTTTTGTTAAATTTATTTCGGAATATTATTATAAAAACGATTACGATGGTCTGAACAGCACTATAAATATAGGGGCTTTGTTCTATCTGTGCTTTACTTCTTTGTTCTGGTTTTTGGGTTATCTCTTTTCTGATTTCATTATTAACTACATAAACATTCCTCCAGAAGCGTTTGAAAAAGGAAGATTCGCCCTGCATATAAGCCTTGTTATATTTTTTGTTGCAACTAATTCAAATATATTTGTTTCCATTCTCATCAGTCTGCAGAAAATGTACGTAAACAGTTTTCTCGCCATAATTATTGGAGTTATTAATTTTGTCTCTATAATTGTAGCCCTTATGCTTGGGTATGGAATCTATGGTCTCTTGTTTTGCCAGTTATTCACCGTAACACTCGGAACACTTTTAAATATCATTCTTGCTAAAAAATATTTTCCGCAGATGTCTTTTAAATTCAGGTATATGAATCTTTCCATACTGAAAAAAATGACTTCTTTCGGAGCTCAGATGCAGGTGTCAAAACTGGCAGGGTTCTTCTCGGAAAAGTTTGATGAGTTTCTTTTAGGGATATTCAGTCTGCTGAATAATGTTACATTCTTTAATATCAGCGGGAGAATCGTCAGGTTTGCAAGATTAGTACCAATGCAGTTTATAGTTCAGGTTGCTCCTGTGGCTGCCGAGTTAAAGTCCAGGGGCGAAACAGGGAAACTAAAAATCCTGTTTGAAGATACTATTAAGTATCTGACGTTTGTTACTATTCCAATCTCTGTGTTTGTGTTTATTTTTGCCAATGAAATAATTCTTACCTGGATGGGTAGCGGATACGAAGTTTCCTCCTATATCCTGCGGATTCTGATGATTGGAATGATTGTTAATATGATTATTTCATCTCCCGGTAATTCAATACTTCCGAATATCGGAATACCTAAATACCAGATGTACGAGGGCGTACTTCATCTACTTCTTAATGTTTCAGTAAGTTATTTCCTTATCAGGAACTATGGTCTCGTAGGAGCTGCTTACGGAAATATGATTGCAACAGTTGTCTCGTCAGTCTATGTGTTCATTATGTCTGTTAAGTATTTTGAGGATAATTATTTTGATATTATTTACAGGGAATATCTCCTTCCTCTGGCGTTAAGTATCTTTTCAGGCCTTCTGGTGTTTACGGGATACTATTTCAGTAAAACACTTGGGTTTGAAGTCGCAAACAGAATCGAAGGAATACTTTTCCTGTCTTTAGCTGTATTGTCCTTTTCCTTATTTTATCTGTTTATAATATTTGATACTAATTATCTTAACGATAGAAACAATATCGCTCTTGCCAAGATTGTGTTAAAGTTTTTCCCGTTTATTAAAAGGAAAAACAAAGAGCATCCTGTAATTGTTCAGTACGATAATGAACTGGTGAGTATTGTCGTGGTAACTTATAATAAGATTAAAGCATTGAAACTATGCCTTGCTTCGCTGATTCCCACTCTAAACGGAATCAATAAAGAAGTTATTGTATGGGATAATAATTCTGATGATGGTACATCAGTATACCTTAAGGAAATTGAGGCGGCGCATTCATTCGTAAAGGTAGTTTACAACAGTTCAAATATTGGCAATAATGCTAAAAGCATCGTAGTTGAAATGACTGCAGGAGATTACATAATTGGTATAGATGATGACGTAATATCTTTTCCTGATAACTGGGTGCAGAATATGGTCAGCGCATATAAGTCGGTTCCTTTTATGGGATACATGGCTGCAGATGTGGTACAGGATGAGAAAACAAACGGCGCAAAATTTACAGAGGAAAGATATGTGAATAAAGATTACTTTAACGGTGCTGTTACGATTCAGTCAGGGCCTGTCGGCGGCTGGTGTTTTATGATTTCAAGGAATGTTTACAGGGAAACAGGTAAACTTCTGACAATCATGGACAGGAAGTTTATATTTGAGGACGGTGATTATCAGTTAAGAACTTCTCAGTCCGGTTTTTTATCGGGTATATTAAAAGGCGTTAAAGTGTATCATGCTACAGGCGAATACTATAATAATTTATTGGGGAATCCATTGAAGACAAAGTATTCAGATGCGATAAAACCTCTGCCCCTTTCTTACAGGCTCAGCCGTAAACTGAAAAACTTCTTCAACTTTACAAGGAAATACAGAAAGCTTAAAAGATTTTTAATCTCGGAAGAATTAATATGAAGGTTTCTGTCATAATAGTTAATTATAATACAGCAGGATATCTGAAATCCTGTATAGATTCTGTTAATAAGTTTGAACGGGAGATTGAAAAGGAATTTGTAATCGTTGATAACAATTCAGAGGATAATTCAAAAGATATAATTAACGGTTTGGTGTCGTTAGATAATAACGTTAAGTCTGTTTTGCTCGAATCCAATCACGGGTTTGCTTATGCAAATAACAAAGGGGTTGAGGTTTGCAGCGGTGATTATATACTTATCTTAAACCCTGATGTGCAGTTTACTGAAAGTATATTTGAACTGCTGATTAATCTGGCAGGGGACTCTGGTATCGGTGCACTTGGAGCAAAACTTTATGGCGAGAAAGGTGATTTTCAGTATCGGTACTATCAGAAACATCCTTCACTTATGCAGTATTTGTTGTTCTATTCTGTTCTCTCAAAACCGTTTATCGGAAGAGTTAAATTTGAGAATCTGTTTCTTAACCCTGGAATTTCAAAGACCGAAAAGACATTGCAGTCAGTGCCTCAGATTCCGGGTGCATTCATATTCTTAAGAAAAGAAATATATTCTGAATTTAAGGGATTTAATGAGTCCTTCTTCCTCTTCTTCGAGGATGTTGATCTGAGTTTCAGGATATCGGAAAAATACAAACTCTGTTTAGCCGATATAAAGGTCGTGCATACAGGGGCCTCAAGTATGATGAGTGATAACTACAAAATATATGGTTATTACGTTTTAAGCATGTTAAATTTCTACAGGAGCAATTATTCGTACGTTATGTACCTTGTCTTAAAGTCTGTAATTATGATTAATACTCTCCTGAAGATTACTGTTGAGAGTTTTAAGAAGTTATTCGGGATTGATAAGCCGGGTATTATGAAAGTCCATAAATATATTTTAAGTAATTTATGAAGATATGATTGATATAATAATTCCTACATACAACGGACTTGAGAATGTAATCTGTGTTCTGAATTCTGTCAGAAACCAGACTGTTGGTGAATTGCGTGTAATCCTTGTAGATAATGGTTCTGCTGACGGTACTGTTGAATACGTAAAGGATAAACACAGTGATGTGATATTAATAGAGAATGTAACAAACCTTGGTTTTTCTAAAGCAGTTAACTTAGGAATAAATTACTCGCTTAATAATGATTGTCCGGATATTATATTACTGCTGAATAATGATATAGAACTTGAACCTGATTTTGTCGAAAAAGGGATTAAGACTTTCGAGACTGTTAGTGATGCAGATACCGTTGCCGTGAAAATGATGAATTATTTTAACAGAGAAATTATAGATGACACAGGTGACTTTGTAAGAAGAAACGGCGGAACTCCGATGGCAAGGGGACATGGCGAAAAAGATTATGGCCGGTATGATAAATCCGAGTTCGTTTTTGGAGCTTGTGCAGGAGCAGCATTTTATAAGTCTGTATTGTTCAGGGAAGTCGGTTTGTTTGATGAAGATTTCTTTGCATACTTGGAGGATGTTGATCTGAGTTTTCGGTTACAGTTACACGGGCATAAGTGTTATTACAATCCTGGAATTGTTTGTTACCATAAAAGAAGAGAAACAACAAATAAATTTACAGGGTGGGAAACTTATTATACGGAAAGAAACCTTGTTTCTCTCAGACTAAAGAATTACCCTTTGAGTCTGTACTTTAAATATTCTCCATTATTCTTTCTTTCAAGAGTTAAAAGGTATTATAATTTCCTGTTTCATTACCCGAAGGGTACTTTCGGTTATGCTTTGAAAGGATATTTCAGCGGATTAAAGCAAATACTGAAAACTATCGGAAAGAGAAAGTCTATACAATCTAAACGAAAAGTCTCTAATGAATATTTAGAAAACATATTTTAAGCCATTGGATAAAGGTCAGATTAAAATATCGCTCATAATCGTAAATCTTAACACTGGAAATGTATTGCTGGAATCGGTTGAATCCCTTTACAGGGTAGAAAATATTGACAGTTCTTTTGAGATTATAATCGTTGATCAGAACTCTTCTGATAATTCTAAAGATGTAATACTCAGTCTTTCCAGTAAATATGCTAATATTAAATACATCTTCAATGATAGATTGATGAGTTTTTCGTATGCCAATAACATCGGCTTTAGTCATTCAAATGGTGAATATGTATTGATAATGAACCCTGACATTATTTTTGTTGAACCCGTTATAAATAAAATGATTAAAGTACTCGATGATAATCATTCCATTGGTGCGGTTTGCCCTTTATTACTCGGAAAAGACCGGGTTTTTCAGCACGAGTATTTTCGTAAGTATCCGACACTGAGCCAGTTTATTTTCTTCTATATGATTTTTTCAAAACCTTTTTATTATTCTGCATGGATGAGAAGAAAGTTTTTTGAAATCGCTCCTGATATTTCAAGCGGCGCTCTGGAATACGTGACACAGATTCCCTGTGCTTTTTTCTTTACTAAAAGAGAAGTATTCTTGAATTCCGGAAAGATGGATGAAAATTATGTTCTGTTCTATGAAGATGTGGATTTATGTTATCAGGTAAATAAAAAATATAAACTGATACTTGATACTTCAGCAAGAATAATCCACTACGGAGGTTCAAGTTTCGCTACTGAGGATAACTGGTGGCTTCACGGCAGGTTCTTAATAAGTATGCATTATTTCTTTGATAAGAATTATGGTTTCTTTAAGTCTTTAATTTTGAAAGTTATTTCGGTATTAAACTCAACGTATATAGTCGTTTGGGAATATTTTAAGTCTTTATTCGGAAAAAGAAACGATTACAGGCTTTTAAAACATACTTCCTATTTGAAAGAGTTTAAAAATGTATATTTAAAAAACCAATAAATGATATCAGTAGTAATTCCAACATACAATGGTCTCGAACATTTGCAATCTTGCTTTGACTCATTACTAAGCCAGCAGGTAAACTCAGTTCATTATAAAGTAAAAGAGGATTTCCGCATAATTCTTGTTGATAACGGATCAGCGGACGGTACCATTCAATATGTTGAGAAGAATTACCCGGGTATGGAGTTAATTAAGCTTGATAAAAATTATGGTTTTGCGAAAGCCGTTAACGATGGAATTAAATTATCATTGTTAGATGAAAAGGTTACACATATTTTACTGCTTAATAATGATATAGAGTGCAGAGTAGATTTTTTTGAAAAGGTTCTTAACGGATTTATTGATGATGAAATCGGAAGCGTTGCCTGTAAGATGATTAATTTCTATGACAGGACTAAAATAGATGACGTTGGTGATTTTATTAAACTTATCGGCTCACCCTATGCCCGCGGTCATGCTGAAACAGACCTCGGACAGTATGATAACCCGGAATACATATTCGGGGCCTGTGCCGGTGCAGCACTTTATAAAAGGGATGTTTTCGAAAAAGCAGGGTACTTTGATGAAGATTTCTTTGCATATTATGAAGATGTAGACTTTAGTTTAAGGATGCAGATGATGGGTTTTAAGTGTTATTTTAATCCAAAAGCAGTGTGCTATCATAAGAGAGGCGCAACAACAAGCACTAAATCCGGTTTTCAAACCATGCTTTGTGAACAGAATTTAATTGCGCTCAGACTGAAAAATTATCCGTTGTTTACATATATACTCCTGCAGCCACTCTTTGTGGCGGCAAGGATAAAAAGATACGCAATGTTCCTTTTCGGGAACGAACCCGGTTTATTCCTGAAAGCTCTTAAAGGATATTTTATGGGATTAAAGAAAATACCTGGGAGTATTAAGAAAAGAAGTATTCTGATCAGTAGAATCGATATTTCAGATAAGGATTTTAAAAAACTGTTCAGGCAAAAATAAATTATGTATATGAATATGGGTCTTGTTTCGATAATAGTATTGAATTATAACGGAAGGGATTACCTGAATGATTGCCTGAATTCCCTTCTGTGCCAGAGTTATCAGGACTTTGAAATAATACTCTTTGATAACTCATCTTCTGATAATAGTGCTGAATTTGTTCACGATAACTTTTCAAATGATAAGATTAAAATAATCAGTTCCGATACAAATCTGGGTTTCGCAGGGGGAAATAATGCGGCTCTTAAACATGCTAAAGGTGAATTGATTGTTCTGCTTAACAATGATACTGTTACTGATAAAGAGTGGCTTTCTGAATTAGTTAATGGATTAAATTATACCGCTGATACAGGTATGGTTCAGTCCTTGGTGATTACTGAGGGGATTCCGTTAAAGTATTATGATATGAATGGTACTATCAACCTGTTTGGTCATAATATAATGGAAGTCTTTGACATAAATGCAGATGATATGGGAGAAATATTTCAGGTAAACGGATGTTCGTTAATTATCAGGAAAGACTTACTCGATAAATTGGGAGGCTTGTTCCCTGATGAGTACTTTGCTTATGCCGAGGATACTTACTTGTCATTCAAGGTAAAGTTTGCAGGTTATAAAATCTTTCATAACGCAAAATCCGTCGTACACCACAAAGGTTCTTCTACTATGAAAAAGTATAAGAATGAATTCATTACTTTCCATCAGGAAAGAAACCGCCTTCTTAATTTCCTTATATTCTTCTCGGATTCTTTCAGAAGAAAATACTATCCGCTGTTATTACTTAATTTCATGATTAAAATAACCTATTCCTTGTTTCTTCGAAAGTATTCTTTTAAAGGTATTATTAAGGCATATACGTGGATAATCAGTAATTCTGCCTGGATAGAAACAAAACAGAAAGAATTAAGTGAGTTAAAATGTGTTTCTGAAGATGAAATACTTAAGTGTCTGAGTGGGAAAATTGCAAACGGAGATAATTTTATGGAAAAGATGTTAAACTCGATTTCGTTAACTTATATGAAATTAGTAAACTTAAAAGTTATTGAACTGTATTAGTATGTTATTCTCAATTATAATAATAAATTATAAACAGAAAGATTTCCTTTATGAGTGTGTAAAGTCCATACAGGAAAGTTTTGTAAGTGAATATGAAATTATTGTTGTTAATAATTCTCCCGAAACTGATTCAATCGAACTGGATAAAGTTACAGTAATAAATAATTATAACTATGGATTCTCGCAGGCTAACAATCTCGCATCAAAACAAGCTAAAGGAAAGTATCTTTTCTTTATGAATGCAGATACACTAATGCAAAAAGACATCTCTGTTCCTTTCCTTAAAGAGTTTGGGAATAAGGAATTCGGAGTTGCAGGTGTCGGTTTAAGATATCCTGACGGAAGATACCAGCTATCAAACTGGCATGAGAATAATTTTCTTAATGAGTTTAAGAATAAACGTCTTGAAGAATCATTTAAGAATAACAATCAGTCAGTAATAAATAATTATACGGGAAACGATTCATTAAGGGAAGTTGACTGGGTAAGCGGTGCAGCAATGATAATTAAAAAAGATGTTTATGATAAAATGAGCGGTTTTGATGAAGATTATTTTCTCTTTTATGAGGATGCTGATATCTGCAAAAGAATGAAGGATAGTGATTATAAAATATACTATTTTCCATTTGACGGGTTGGTACACTATAAAGGTGAAAATGTGAATGAGTCATTTTTAAACGATACTTACTATTATTCGAAGAAATCACAGTTGATATATTACAGAAAACATAATAGCCTTATGAACAGGGTTCTTCTTAGATTCTATTTGCTCGTAAAGTCGTTTGTGTATATGATTCTTAAAAGAAAAAACGTTAATGTAAAGATATTTAAGTTAACAATAGGGGTGTCTGATGATTAATGTTCTTGAACTTATTGACGGCGGATTCATCGGCGGAGGACAACTACAAACACTTTCCCTTTGCAGAAATTTAAATGCAGGCTTAATTAAACCAGTTGTCTGTGCTTCGTCTGATGGTGGCTTTAAAGATATGGTTCTTGATAACGGATACTGTTTTAAAGATATCAAACTTCCCAAAATATACAGGAGTAAATACCTGAAAGAACTTAACAGAATAATTGAATCTGAGAATATTGATTTAGTTCATGCTCACGGAGGTGTCGCAGGTATGTACGCAAGGTTCTATAAGAAGAACTATAAAAATAACATCAAGGTCTTACATACTATTCACGGTATACACT
>Ga0194062_1000304_pt1 | contig 20354 bp, 9 predicted proteins | sample SepL2225m_MetaG_FD_155481 | JGI IMG/M metagenome (GOLD analysis project Ga0194062, IMG submission 155481) | Anoxic zone freshwater microbial communities from boreal shield lake in IISD Experimental Lakes Area, Ontario, Canada - Sep2016-L224-25m | ecosystem: Environmental > Aquatic > Freshwater >... | reverse complement strand
GGAGGGAACACAGCCGGCAGTTGTATTTACGGTCCCATGGCAGGTCGTTGAAGTTTTATTAACCTCATCATCATCCCAGTACATTCGAGGGGTTTGTACACCTGTTGTAGGTCTAACCAAAGTAACTTTTAAACCCTGGTCCGAATAATTCGTATTGGCTGTATATTCAACATCATACAAGGGGAGGTTGGTCAATCCGTTCAGATAATTTATTGACATTGTTACCGAGGTCCCATCGGCAACCGGAACAGCTGGTGTGCCGCCATCAAGCCCATCCCATGCAATCGAATTGGACCCTGAAACAACATCAACCTGCGTAAAGATTTTGTCAACATACGGTGGAGGCAAATCAAGAGTAATATCGACTTTCCCATCCTGGGAAACACTGAAGGTGATCACTTCATTCCCGCTGCACGGAGGTGGTGCGGGCACCATCGTGGGTGCCGGGTTAGTGCTTATGGTTCCGGGCGTGCCACTTGGATATACAGCCGGATCAGGATCATTCAGGAAAACTTTATAATCGGGATATTTATAGTTTCCTTCCCTTGATTTTCTGGCTTGAATGGGATCCGTCAGATTCTGAACACCTTTAGGATTGCAAAAAACCATAAATGTCCCTGCAATCATTTTGTTAAAATCAATCTTAGTAACGATCCCGTCATTTGAATAAACATAGGTACTTCCGGCAAAATGCTGGTCTGGAGTCAAAGTGACACTTTTGCTGTTGAACTGCCAGGATTTTGACCATACGCGGCCATCCCTGGCATCGGTAGGAACCGGTGGCGTTTGATACCCGCTGCTTAAAACAGTTATGTCAAAATACAATAAGTTGCTGCCGACTGCAGAATTTTGGATAGGGGTTCCTGAAGAAGTGAAAAATTCAATGAACCAATCTCCACTCATCGTAGGAGTGACTTCAAACGGTGTATAACCTCCTGAAGCGGGGAATGGCCCGGCGTAAGCATGACTGAGATCCTGGATATATCCTGTTCCTGCAGCTGAAGGAACTGTGCCGGAGAAAACTACGTTAAAAGGTGAAACAGGCTCATGTATATTAAATTTTATGACAGCTGAATTTGTTTCCTTTTGAAAGCCGAACAGGATTTTTTCGAACGTATTTTCAATATGTATATAAAGCCTGTAATCGGCTGTAGCATTGAAATTTGCAAAGGAGGAATAGGTGGTTCCGGTCGTCAATGCCAGGCTGCCATAAGCTCCTATAATACTTGGAGGGGTTGGAGCACTACCTGGTGGAATCACCTGTTTCGTGCCTTCTGCGTTTGAATTCAGGGAAAATAAAAGGATTCCTGCCAGTAAAAGAAAGTTGAAAAGAGTAAAATTGACATTCAGACGCTTTTGTATAACTTTCATGATGATGCCACACAGATCATACTCTTATAACTAATTATCCTTGACACACCTCACAGAAAATGCGTTAGCGAGAGATGAGGGATAGAACGAAACGCTGTAGTTGAAGTTGTTCATTCCTCTGGCTATTGCACGGGTCGTTCCGTCGGTTGTGGAAGTCCAGAACATCGTAGCAGTCAGGGTTCCTGATGCAAACGCCCAGGTATTGTTCATGTAATAAATACCATCGAGCAGGGTGTGGAACCCGTTTAAAGGGTTGGGGTCAACTAGAAAACTGCCGGCAATCCCATCTCCCTGGCTCATCCCCGCGACATAATCAATCAGGTCCTGCCATTCAGCCATGGTAGGTACATGCCAGCCCGGAGGGCAAACACCCTGGTATGCAGGCCCTGCAGTAACACCATACTGGATAAGCTCATCCCATTGATACAATCCGCCGTAAGTGGTACAGTTGAGATCGGTTGTGAGACAATATTTTTCGACGCTGCAGTTATCGCTCTGTGGGGTTGACGCGGCGAGCGATGTGCCGTACCTGAGGTTCTGCGTCATCCAGCATTTACCGTTAAAGTTTGCTGTGGGATAAGTAATGTTGTCGCGATAATCAACCATGCTCATTCCACAGGCAGGATTAAGGGCGCGTACTGCAAGCCCTACAGTAGAAGGAGAAGTGGCAATACATCCGTACTGTGAGGAAGTATACTTATAAGATATGTTGAACAAAGTCGTTGCATTACCGGGTACCAGTGCCGGGTTAAAATAATAATTGCCACCGGCATCAGAGTAAAGAGCCGTTGTGGCAGGTGAGATCAGATATTCTCCTTGTAATGGAGTTGAAGTAAGTAAAGGGATTCCTCCTTTCAGAAGGAATGGCTTAGCGCTGCGGCTCGTCACCAGGTCGAAACAGGGTCTGATAGAAACATCAGGTTTTGGATTGATGGTAATGGTCATAGGGCTGGATGTGGATATACATGCCGGATTGGTTGCAGTGGTCGTTGCCTGCAGGCTCAGTTGTGCCGTTTGTGGACTGCTTCCGCTTAGTTTCCATGTAATTGAAACAGGGTTGGCAGTAGGGTCGGCGATACTCGCATTCGCTGCAGGATTAACCTGCCAGAGGTAAGCTGCAGGGACACCGCCCGGCGTGACAGTATATACGGAGGCAGTGGGAAAATCCTGGCAGACAGGCGAAGGTATGGCTGCTGTAAAGTTTGTCATCGGCAGGGGCTGAATATCGATGGTTTTTGGGGTAGTCCCGGAGCATCCGAGGGTATTTGAATAATTCACAGTGAGGGTGGCTTGAGAGAGAACGTTGGAAGGCGTCCAGTTAACCAAAATGGAATTTACATTAGTAAAAGGAGCTGTGATCGATCCTCCCGATGTAAGAGACCAGATGCCAAGCTGGCCTGAAGGGAGATTATACGCAACACTGCCGGATCCTGCGCAAACACTTTGCAGGCCTGTCATTAAAAAAGAAGGTGACGGGTTAACGTTGACAGTTGTCCGGGCCGGTGTAACTGCCGTGCAACCATTGGCATCTACATAATTCACATCAATCCACTCATTCGGGCTGATGACATTCCATGTTATACTTGCTGTATTATTTGTGAATGTAATGGTATTACCCGGAGAGACGATCCATGAATAGGCCGACATGCCATTTTGTGTTGTATACGAATAAGTTTGGGTAACACAGGCGTTTAAGTTACCGGTGACAATAGTTGGGACTGGCAAGGGGTTAACGGTCACAATAATGCTTTTCGGGATTGTTGCACAGCCGTTCGGATCAGTATAAGAAACCGTTATTGTTTTAGGGCCCGTCGTTGGCCAGGTAATGGTAATAATATCCGGACTGGCTCCATATGTTATACTCCCATTCGGAGTGACGGTCCAAAGGTACGACCCGGGAACCCCTGTGGCATCCGTCATATATGTTTCAACTACACCCAGGCAAGGTGTTAAACTCCCAGTGAGGTTGGGTTGAATAAGTCCCTGCACCAGGATGTCTTTTGTTACCGATTTAGTGCAAAGATTAGCATCAGAATAGGTGTAGGTTATGGGGTAAGTGCCTACCCCTGCCGTGGCCGGGTTGAACGTAGTAACAGGTACTCCGCCTTGTGTATAAGTGCCTAAAAGAGGAGTTCCACCGCTCAGTGTGAATTGAGGTGTATTCAGGCAAACCGGAGCGAAAACTGCAAGCTGAACGTCGGGAAGAGGATTTACAGTTACCGTATGCTGAATTGGAATACCCACACATCCGCCATTTGAAGGAGTAATAGTATAAACTACTGATCCTGCAACTAAAGCGGATGCGACCTGGAGAGGCTCAGCAATAAGAGTACCGCTTCCGGCAGAAGGGCAGGTCTGAATATTAGTGCAGACAGGGGCAGGCCATGTGAACTGAGTTGTTGAAAAGGAGGATGATATATGAATTCCTGTAGTCTGCTCAGAACAAATACTGGAGTTCGGGCCTGGAGAGGTTGCTGCATCAGGAATCGGGTTTACTGAAAGGATCAGGTTTTTTGTCTCACCGGTACAACCTGCTGCCACAGGAGTGATATGATAATTTACTGTCCCGGGATTAGTCCCAGTGATAGATACCAGATCATTAATCACATTAAGATGAATCTGTCCCGGAGGACAGGAAACAAATATTCCTGGTGGATTACAATCTACTGTCCAGGAGAAGTCGGTTGTTGGTGGAACGGAAGTCAGGGTAGTCTGAAAAGTCTGTCCCGAACATATTGAAGCTGTTAATGTGTTTGTGAGGTCAGGCAAAAGATTCACAGTAATACTCGTGGGACTGCTCCAGTTTCCATCTCCGCAGTTCTGATTCCATCCTCTGACACGGATCTGGCCACTTGTGGAACCTGCGGGAAAATCAAGCGTTGCAGTGGGCCCGGTTGGATTCGGAGGATTAAAAACAGCGCCCGTTCCGGTATACTCCCAGGTATACGTTGCTGTGTTTGGATCTGAAGAAACAGAGTAGGTTTTGCCCAGATCTCCTATACACACACTGGAAGGTCCGGTAGGTGAAAGTGGCGTAATCGGCGCCCGATGAACAATGAAATTGGGCCAGGAATAAGTGGAATATACTGCATACCAGTATGTATTCGCCGTTCTTTCATTACCGTAGCTGCACTGACCCGGGTTTCCTCCTACGGAAGTCCAGATATGACATCCGCCGCTGCCCACACAACCCGTATAATTCGAAATCGGGTTTGGAACAGGAGGAACCTGGCTCCCGGTGCAACCCAAAGTGCCTGATAAAAGGGTATCGTCCCAGTACATCAGGAGTTGTCCGCCTGTTGGTCTCACCAGGTTAACTACCAGTCCATTGGAGTTTGCTTCAACATCGTAAACAGGAAAGTTTGTTAATCCCAGGATGTAAGTGACAGTGATGTTAAACGTTGTTCCGTTCAGAACCTGAACTCCCAGCCCGTTCAGCCCGTTCCAAAGTATGGAGTTGGTCCCGAGAACCACAGCCTGGGAGATCAGTACGTCTTCGGCCTGAACACCGGGAGCAGAATTGATGTCAAGCAGGATATCAACATCGCCGGCTTTGGTAACATCGAAGGTTATTGTGGCCGTGCCGTTGCAGTTCCATGTAACAACCAGGTTGGAAAGCGTTCCAAGGGTTCCTGTAGGGTATTCCGTTTCATCGGGATTGTTCAGAAATATTTTATATTGCGGAAGTACATGCTTCCCATTGACCGATTTTCGGGTAAAACCGGTGCCCGGGGCTGGCATAGGACAACCCATCTGGTTACAGGCAACAGTAAAAGTGATGCCTTGCAGTCCATGAAGACCCATTGAAGTCACAACCCCATCGTCGCTATAGATAAAATACGTTCCATTAGAGGTGCCCGGATCTGTTCCTGTGTCAAATTGCCATGCTTTCGACCATACCCGGCCATCAATGGGAGCATTGCTGGCATCTGCAACGGTGATGTCAAAGTACAACAATGTGACAGTATTACTAAATTCGATATAATAATCTCCTGCCACTAAAGCAGTATAAATAGAAGCATCATATCCTGAAGCACCTGCAATCTGACTTGGTCCGGCAACTGCCTGATCATAGGTATTTATATAACCAGTGCCTGTAGTAGGAATATTGGTAGGACCAACAACTATATTACCAGTAGGATCTTTTATCCGAAACTGATGGGCATTGTTGTCGTTTTTTCTCAGACCATAATAAATAATTTCCCCGGGTTGCTTAATATGTATATTTAATCTATTGTCGGCAGGACACAAATAATAAGCAAAACCAACAAGTGTTCCTGAGGGAGAGCATGCATCAATTTTTTCAATACCGGTATTTGTCGGCATTATTTGTTTCGTCCCCTCCGAAAAGCCGTAAAATGGGATCAGGCAAGAGAAAATGGCAGAAAGAAAGAGTAAACGTCTTGCGAGATACAGTGAAACCATTGGTAGCCTTATGATATAAATATATTGATTAAAGATCTAACAAATGTACTAAAACTTATATTTATAATTAATCTTCTATATTCCTTTAATCTTTGACACATCTAACCTGCAAAGCGTTGCCTCTTGCTGAGAAATATTTCGAAACACTGGCATTGATATCGTTTAGGCCATGGCTGAAAACCCGGGTTTTGTCGGATGGACTTACAGTAGACGTCCAGAATAAGCTGGCTGAAAAATCAGGGGGGATAAAAGCCCAGATCAGGTTCTGGTATAATACCCCCAGGGTCCGGGCATGAAAACCGTACATTGGATTAGGGTCCAGCATACCCCATCCGGCCATCCCGACTCCCATGTAATAGGTCTCAAGTTCAGCCCATTCGGCTTCCGTGGCTACATGCCATTCGGGCATACACAAGCCCTGACGGCCTTCAGCAGAAGCATTGTCGGCAGGCAAAAAATTCATAAGCTCATCCCACTGGTAAAAAGCCCCCGATCCGGAACAAGCCAAAGGGTCATTGTCCTGACAATACTTTTCAGCAACGCAGTTATCGGCCTGCACCAGATGGTCCTGGATATAAGCCCCATAATTCAGGTTGGATGCCATCCAGCAACGCTTCAAAGCCCCAAGTGCAACTTCAAATGTAGGATAGCTCTGGCAATCCCGAACATCGGTAAGCACATTTTTACAGGTAAATCCGGATGCATTATCAACCTTCAGGGAGAGTGCGCTGGTAACAAAACAGTTGAAGAAGTTGGTATATGTATATGAAATAATATGGTCGGGCGGACTGGCGCTCAGGTTTGCAGGATCCAGGATGCCGGATGGCAGGGGTACCCCGTCAACCGCATAAACCCCGCCAATAGGAAGTCCTCCCTTCAGCTGAAATGGCTTTGCTCCTTTAGTCGTTATCGCATCGTTGCAGGATTGCAGGCTGACATCAGGATTTGGGTTGACCGTGATACCCGTATACCCTGAATAGTTACCACTTCCGCAATTGCTGATGGGCATGAACCGTATCCCGGCAGTACCTGTATACCCTGTGTTAAGGCTGATCACGGGGGATGTACCGGCTCCGCTTATAGTCCCTGCCGCTGGTGGATTTAAATCCCAGCTGAAGGATGTGGCGAGGGGATCGGAACCACTCAGAAGGTAGGTTGAATTTTTTGTTGCCTGGCAAAGGGGATTAGGCCCGGTGACAGACCCTGATGGAAGGGGTAGAGCAATGACGGTAATACTTGATGCGGCGCTGTTTGTGCAGGTATTAGCATCGGTGTAGGTGTAGGTTAAGGCATGAAGTCCGGCCCCCGATGAAGGGTCAAATATCCCGGCTGTGCTCACTCCGTTACCCGTAAAACTCCCTCCCACCGGAGTGACGCCGGCCAGCATAAATGGAGGAGCGGTGATGCATACTGCTGTCTGTAAAGGAAAAAGAATTACCGGAAGCGGGTTTACCATAAGTGTCTTGACTGCAGCATCGGTACATCCATTGCCGTCGGAATAGGTGTATGTGATGGAATGCGGTCCCACCCCTGAAGAAGGATCAAAAATGCCTGAATTGACCCCTGTCCCCGAATATCCTCCACCGCCAGGCGTTCCGCCGCTTAACGCATAAGGAGTGGCTGAGATGCAGACTGCAGCCTGGTCCGCCAGTGTGACCACTGGAAGCGGGTTAACGATAAGTGTTTTGTAATCGGAACTGCTGCAACCGTTGGCATCAGTATACAAGTATGTGATCGTATGCGGCCCGGCACCGGAAGATGGATCGAAAATGCCAGAATTAACCCCTACACCTGAATAAGTACCACCTGAAGGTGATCCGCCAGTTAATAAAAAAGGAGTAACAGAGATGCAGACGGCAGACTGGTTTGACAGCTGCACAGTGGGCAGGGTATTCACTATAAGTACCTTTGAATCGGAACTGGTACAACCGTTGGAGGTACTATAAGTATAAGTGATGGTGTGCGGACCTGTACCTGAGGATGGATCGAACATGCCGGTCGTTGAATTCACGCCGGGACCTGAGTAGGTTCCTGCCGGTCCTGCTGGTGTGCCCCCGCTTAAAGCAAAAGGCTGGGCCGACACACATACCGATGGCTGGGCCGCGAGTTCAACCACGGGCAAGGTGTAAACATCGAGTACTTTGGAATCATAGCTGGTGCAACCGTTCGAATTAGTATATGTATAGGTTATTGTATGAGCCCCGATACCTGAGGAAGGATCAAACATGCCTGCAACGACCCCCCAGCCGGAATAGACTCCTCCCAAAGGCGATCCCCCGCTAAGTGCGTATGGCGGATCGCTTATGCAGGCGCCCCCCTGGGCAGCCAGCTGGACCAGGGGAAGAGCATAAACCGTTAATACTTTGGAGTCAGTATTCGTGCAACCGTTGGCATCGGTATAGGTAAATGTGATTGTGTGGCCTCCCGGACCCGCAACAGATGGGCTGAAAATACCAGTCCCGGAGTTCACTCCAGTCCCGGAATAAACTCCCCCCGCAGGTGCCCCTCCGCTAAGTGCAAATGAAGGTACTGAGATACATACGGCAGACTGGGCCGACAGGCTGACGACAGGAAGGGCGTAAACAGTAAGGACTTTGTACGCTGAGTTGCTGCAGCCATTAGCGTCGGTGTAAGCGTAACCTATCATATGCGTACCTGCTCCAGACGAAGGATCGAAAATGCCGGAGGAATTGACGCCCAAACCCGAATAGGTGCCACCCGCGGGTGTCCCTCCGGTCAACGGATAGGGCGGAGCAGATATACAGACCCCTCCCTGTGAGGCCAGCTGGACATTAGGAAGAGGATTGACCATCAGTGTCTTGGAAGCAGAGGCTGAACAACCAAAGGCATCGGTATACATATAGGTGATGAGGTGACCTCCCGGACCTGCCGCTGACGGACTGAAAACCCCTGTGACTGAATTCACCCCGGCACCGCTATAAACACCACCCGTCCCGCCAGGGCTTCCCCCCGTGAGGGCAAAAGGCGGAGTGCTTGTACATACGGATGCAGGCTGAGCCAGACTGACAACAGGCAGTGGATGAGCCGTCACATTCGTGGAAGCACTTCCCGTACAATCATTATAATTGGTCACCGTTACACTATACATACCGGTAGCGTTTACTGTTATCGATGGCGTGGTTGCCCCGGTAGTCCATAGGTAAGAAAGATAGGTGCCTGTGACACTGAGCACCGTTGATCCTCCCTCGCAGAATTCAGTCGCCCCGCTGATGACAGGGCTTGGAGCGACGAGGTTTGTCAGCTGAACCTCGTCCGATAAAATACATCCATGATCGTTCACGGTCACCGAATACAAACCCGGGTTAGTCACTTGAATGGTCTGTCCTCCTGAACCATATGGGTTCCCGTTGTAGAACCAGGCATAACTCTGACGGTTAGGGCCTGCATTAAAAGTGACCATGGTGCCGGGGCAAACGCTCTGGTCGGGCCCCAGATTAAGACTCGCAAAGTCTGTAAAATAACCATAAGAACAGCCTAGCTGGCTTGGATCGTAGGTGTGAATGACCCCCATATGGAAAATATCCTGGGAATTCGTGAGAATATGAGCCCCCACCGGGAGGGTAGCTGTAGTAAAACTGATCCTTGCATATACAAAAGCCGGGTTACCTGCGACCGGGGAAAACATAGTGGCCGTGACAAGGTTAGGGTTCCCGTCAAGAACGAACCAGCCCTGGGCGCCCGCTTTGGTAAGAATAACCAACTCAAACGAATACTGAGAGGATCGGGTAAATGCAATCTGTGATGAACCTGTACAATCCATCGGCGGAAGAAGGGCCGACCCAACTTCCCCTCCGTACCCTGTAAGATGCAATACATATGCCGGTTGATCGGTTTGGATAAAGGATGACAGTACAGTGCTTGTGAGACTGTAATGATAGGTGGCTCCTGACATTATGGTTGCAGCCGGCGTTGAGCTTCCATTCAAGTAAATGTTGGTATTGTCAACTGTTGCAGTTATATAAACCCAGTCGTTAACGGTACTGTTGGTAAATCCTCTTACTACAATGTATTCCGTACCAATTATATTGACCGGAACGATCTGATCTCCCGTAAGATCATAATTGCCTGTGCCTGGATACTCATCCGAATCATCCTTCATCGTAATGGCAACAGGTTTGTCGGAGGTAACTGTAGAACCCATCACGTGATCGACTCCCTGCTGTCCCGTAGCCTGGGCGCTATATACCTGCCCCTTGTTGAGTATTATCGTGAACGGAACTCCGGCAGCATGGCCAACAATGTTTTTTTTTGGAGTGATTGTGACTGTCGTTACATCTTCTGTGGCGACAATGTCAAATGAGTTGTAAGCGGGAGGTGATAATGGTGAATGGTTGAATAAATTATCCTGGGAAGGAATGAAAAACGATGTGCCTAAAGCATTGTTGCCTTTGAAGGTGAATATCTCAGGGTTGTTGGTATGCGCTTCCTCGTAATATGCAGTGATTGGAACGTCGGAATGAATATGTAATCCGAAATTACGTACAGTATTAGCCGGTTTGCATTCGACCTGTTCCTTTCGGGTAGTCAGGTCGACTGTATTTGTTGAATTTGCGGGTATGTTAACATTTATAACCGGAAAATTCGTTGTAGTATTTGCCGGCTCCGAAATCGTTACATTTGCAGTCTGGTTAAAGGATGTCAGCCTGATATAAATGGGTTGGTCCCCATGGCCGGCCGTTACTTCAGGGGCAGCAAACCAGAAATCGGTGTTTGTTTGGCCTGTGAGTAATACAGGAAACAAAACCAGTAGAATTAGAAAGTGTAGTCGTTTCAAGTTAAGGCCCGGAATAAATCCCTGTAAAGGTACAAAAAATTCCAAGGCACGGAAAATGAACAAACCTAACGCTGAAATGAGAAAAGAAAAGGATTTCCTGGGAGAACTGGAGATACCTTCAGAAGCCCTGTATGGTATCCATTCCTGCCGGGCCAGGGAGAATTTTCCAGACAAAACGGCCTTTCATAAGGAGTGGTATGAAGCAATAGGGCTGGTGAAACAAGCCTGTTATTTAACCTGCAGAGAGTATTTCAGTGCGGCTGAAGAGAAATATCCTGGCCGGCAAATCAGAACAATAAGGAATGAAGTACTGGAGGCACTCATCAGCTCGGCCGCGGAAGTCTCGGAAGGAAAATATTTTGAGCACTGGATCGTTCCTGCCGTTTCGGGGGGCGCCGGAACCAGCATCAATATGAATGCCAATGAGATCATTGCCAATGCTGCCCTGCTTAAATCAGGAGAAACACCCGGGTCATATTCAGTGATCGATCCGTTTGAACATGCTAATATTTTCCAGTCGACCAACGACGTCATCCCCACTTCCCTCAAAATATGCATAATCAAACTACTCGTTCAGCTTGAGGCATCAATCAATGAAACCCGTGAAGCTGTTGAAAGTATCGAATCGGGTAGCAGAAATTACCTCAAAATAGCGTATACCCAGATGCAGGAAGCAGTGCCTTCTTCCTACGGAAAGCTGTTTAGTACCTATAGCGAGGCGCTTTCGCGAGACTGGTGGAGGGTTTCGAAATGTTCGGAACGGCTCAAGCTTGTCAACCTGGGAGGTGGAGCCATTGGGACAGGCCTTTCGGTGCCCCGCTTTTTTATCATCAAAGCCGTGTCAAATCTTCAGAAGATCACCGGTTTACCCATTGCAAGGAGTGAAAACCTGGCCGATGCCACCTCAAACCTCGATAGTTTTGTCGAGGTGCATGCCACCCTGAAGGCCCATGCTGTGAATCTTGAGAAAATGGTTTCCGATATCCGGCTGATGGCATCCGATATAAATAAACCTGTCCCTGCGCTCAAGATCTCTGCCCGGCAAACGGGGAGTACCATCATGCCGGGAAAAGTCAACCCGGTTATCCCCGAATTCGTCATCAGCAGTTCACATAGTATATATGCCAACGACCAGCTTGTATCGGGACTTTGCGCCCAGGGCTGCCTTGAACTCAATGCCTATGTTCCGGTGATCGGTCATGCCATGATCAGCAGCCTTAAACTTCTTATCGCGTCGAACCAGACGATCAGGAAAAACCTTCTTGACGGACTGGCTCTGAATGCGACTGCAAGCCTGGATCAGCTTATGAGAAGCCCTTCCATTACGACAGCCCTGCTTCCGCTGATCGGATATAATAAGGCCACTGAACTGGCAAGGCTGATGAAATCGGACCATCTTTCGGTTGCTGAAGCCAATGATGAGCTAAAACTTATTGAAAATGAGCAGCTTGTCGAAATACTAAAGCCGGAAAATTTATTGAAGCTTGGATATACATTATGAAACGAACCCGTGACACAAAACCCCATATCGGGATCTTCGGACGAAGGAATGCCGGAAAAAGTTCATTAATTAATGCTCTCGCAGGTCATGAGGTGGCCATTGTTTCTGATATCGCGGGAACTACCACCGACCCGGTGAAAAAGTCCATCGAGATACCTCAGCTCGGTCCTGTGGTGATGATCGATACGGCGGGGATCGACGACAGCGGCGAACTGGGCGAAAAGCGGATCTCCAAAACTAAGGAAGCTCTGGCCCAGGTTGACCTGGCTATCTTGCTGATTGCCCATAACACTTTTGATGAGCCGGAGAAGTCGCTGATCAAAGATTTTCAAAAAGCTGGTTTGCCGTTTTTCATTATCCACAACAAATCGGATGAGGAGAAGCTGGATGCAGATTTGCTGAGGGTAATTGAAGAAAGATTCAATGTACAGGTCCTGGATTTTTCATCCTTAAAGCCGGATAAACCTGAAGATGTCATCCGCCGTATACGTGAAACGATGCCCGAATCGGCTTATACCAAACGGCCCCTTATTGGTGATCTGATTTCATATGGCGATACCATACTTTTAATTACTCCTATTGATATTGAAGCTCCTGAAGGGCGGATGATCCTGCCCCAGATGCAGGTGATCAGGGATGTGCTCGATAACGACGGAATATGTGTTGTTTGCAAGGAGAGGGAAGTGGATACCTATATCAGGAAAATGCACCCTAAGCCTGTTCTGGCTATCACCGACAGCCAGGTCTTTCCAAAAGCCGATGCAGCGGTCCCGAAAGATATTCCGCTGACTAGTTTCAGTATCATTTTAGCCCGTCAGAAGGGAGATTTTGATAATTATCTGAAGGGTACGCCAAAGATAAGCGAGCTGAAGTCGGGCGACCGTATACTGATCCTTGAATCCTGTACTCATCATGTTTCCTGCGATGACATCGGAAGAGTGAAGATTCCGAGGTGGCTGCATAATTTTACAGGTAAGGAGCTTTTTTTCGATGTGGTTTCCGGTTTAGGGGTGGTGAGCAGGCCAATAACTGATTACGCCATGGTGATCCAGTGCGGAGGCTGCATGATCACCCGCAGGCAGCTGCTGAACCGTTTAAAACCCGCCGCCGACGCAGGAATTCCAGTGACTAATTATGGAATGACCATTGCCTGGGTACATGGTATCTATCAACGGGCAATTGCACCATTCACGGGGAAAATCGAAGATGGGGGGGATTACCTCTAGATAAGTAGCGAGCAGTTTCGCTACTTATCTATTTCGCCATTTATTCACTAAGTGAATATTTCTATGGTGTTCATTACGGCTTCGCCGAACGCTACTTCGATTTACGTTCCCGAGAGGGCTACCTCAAGGACCTTTCCATTAAAATACTTATGCCCGTTGATGGCAAAGTCGGCAATAAACAACGCCATTTGCTGCGGAGAAAGCGGTGCTTTGAATCCAGGAAAGGCTTTTTCGAACATCTTGGTTTGAGCCCCTCCCAGAGCAAGACAGTTTACATGGATATCATGATCAGATAATTCCACTGCAAGGCATTCACTTAGTACTGTAAGTGCGCCTTTACTTGAACTGTAGGCCGAGAGACCACCGAATTTTTGTGTTCCCTGCACCCCGCCCAGGCTGCCGATCATCACAATATGCCCGCCCTTGTTCATCAGAGGTAATAAGGCCTGGGTGAAGAAGTAAGGAGCTTTCACATTGACGTTGAATAATTCATCGAAGTCGCCCTGTTCGGTCTTAATAAAGGGTTTGTTTACCATCCTGCCGGCATTATGAATGATGATGTCGATGCGGTGAAGCATAGATTCAACTCTCTGGGCTATAAAGGGATAAAAATCAAACTGATTCAGATCAAATTCATATGGAATGACTTTTGCCTCCGGCGTTTGTTTATGGCAATCGCTTACAAGTTCCTTTAGCTCGCTCATTTTTCGGGAAATAGCGAGAATTTGGTTCTGTTTATGTTTGCTTAGTATCTTAACCAGTTCAAAACCAATACCTTTTCCGGCTCCTGTGACAATAATATTCATTTGTTATGTTCTTTAGGGAATTAAAATTATATAAAAAAAGCATTGAATCTTATTAACTTAACGAAATTTTCACTACCTTTACACCCTCTAATTCATCTTGTAAAAATACATAATAAACCTAGTTATTTTATACAACATAAGCTAACATCATGAAAAAGAATCTTACTTTTTTATTGTGCCTGTGTCTGACCATCGGAAGTACAGTGGCTCAGAACGAACCTCCATTAAAACCACAGGTTTTTAAAAATGTGTACTTTGATATTTCCCCTCCTCTCCGCGACATGGCAAAACTACCTCAGAAACATGCCGACAATTCATGGAAAGACGGAGTGGTGAAGAATATCCTCTACCCTTTTGGCTTTCCCAAAGAAGAGCCTATGAGTACTGCCGATCATACCATTCAGAATTATCAGGGCACAAGTTCTACCGACAGTCTTCTCCTGTCATTCGATGGAGTTAGTAATGTCGATAACCTTCTGCCTCCCGATACCGATGGCGATGTTGGCCCCAACCACTATTTCCAGGTGGTAAATCTTCATTACTCCATTTTTGACAAAGCAGGCAACCGTCTTATCGGTCCACTGGCGAACAGTTCGGTATTTACCGGCATGTCGCACAACTCCAATGATGGTGATGCTGTAGTTCTTTATGATGAGGTGGAAGACCGCTGGATTTTTACCCAGTTTTCACTTCCCACTTACCCTAACGGCCCGTTCTGGGAAATGGTAGCAATTTCACAAACAGGCGATCCTACAGGATCATGGTACCGTTACCAGTTCCAGTTCTCCGATATGCCCGACTATCCTAAACTCGGTGTATGGGGTGATGGCATATATATGACAACTAACAGATTCTCTTCAGGTACTTCCAGTTTTATGGGCACCGGAGCAGCATGTTTTGAAAAAGCTGCGATGTACGCCGGGAATCCTACAGCCCAGATGGTGTATTTCACTTTACCAAGTTCCAACGAAGCCTATGCAGTGTTACCCTCCGACTGTGATGGCGCTTATCCTCCTGCCGGAACTCCGAATTTCTTTGCATGGATTAAGTCGAACCATATCAGGATGTACGCTTTTGCAGTTGACTGGACAACTCCGACAAACTCAACTTACACCTTGCTGTGCACCATTCCTGTTAGTTCATATAACGGAACCGTTTCAGGGATCCCTCAAAAAGGCACAAGCGTTCAGCTTGACGCAATCTCCGGCCGCCTTATGTTCCGTCTCCCGTTTAGGAAATTCAACGATCATTGGGCTATGGTAGCTAATGCTACAGTCAACGTAAGCGGCCATGCCGGCATCCGCTGGTGGGAACTGCGCAACGACGCCAGCGCTCCTGCAAACTGGTCAATTTACCAGGAAAGCACTTACTCCCCCGACAATAACAGCCGCTGGATGGGCAGCATCGCTATCGATACTCTGAATAATATCGCCCTGGGTTATTCTTTATCCAGTTCAACAATATACCCTTCGGTTTGTTACACCGGCCGACAGGTAACCGATCCTCTGAGTACCTTCTCAATTGCTGAGAAAATCATCGTTTCAGGCGGCGGCTATCAGTCGTTTAACAGCGGCAGATCAAGGTGGGGCGACTACAGCTCGATGAACGCAGATCCTTCAGCAGCAGGCAAATTCTGGTATACCCAGGAGTATTATGCAACTTCTTCTTCTGTTGGCTGGAAAACCCGTATTGGTGCCTTCATCTTCGGAAACGCCCTGATTGCTACCGCATCTGCCCTTCCCAGCCTTATCTGTGGTAACGACAGCTCACACCTTGATGTATCTGTTACAGGTGGCAGCGGCACCTACACTTATTCATGGACTTCAAATCCCCCGGGATATACATCCTCTTTGAAAGATCCCTGGGTACATCCTGCCCTCACAACGGCCTATGCCATAACGGTTAGTGACGGAACCAACACACGGATCGATTCAGTGCATGTGAATGTTCAGGCTCCGGCTACCTCAAATGCCGGGCACGATACGACCTATTGCAACTATGTCCCGGTATTTACAGTTCATGGCAGCGGTACCGGTTATGATCAGTCCCTGTGGTCAAGCCTTGGCGACGGCTACTTTGACGATCCCACAGCCCTGTCGACCCAATACCATCCGATGGCCCAGGATAAGGAAAACGGCGTTAAGCTGATCCTGATGGTACATGCAATGCTTCCATGTCATGGCCTTGCAAACGATACCGTGACTGTTCTGTTCGACCCCTGCACAGGAGTCAATGATCAACTCACAAGAAACCTGAATATCACCGTTCAGCCTAACCCAAGCAGCGGAATCTTCGATCTTACAATTGATCATCTTGGAAATCAGTCGGCTGATGTGGTTGTTACCGACCTCCAGGGTCACCAGGTATTCCATCAGGTTTACCAGGCAAACGGAAACCAGGTGAACGATCATCTGAATCTCTCATCCCTGCCCAAAGGCAGCTATATTATTAAGGTTAAAACTGAAACACGGAACCAGATCGAAAAGATCATCATTCAGTAAAATCTTATTTTTTCACAGGGCAGACTCCCACGGGCGACCATGGGAGTCTGTTTTTTAATTAAAACAAGCGTTATGAAAGTAAGACTACTACTGATCATTGCAATAGTGTCGGCAACTACGGTATTATTGACCGCATTCAGCGGCGGTTATCCTTCCGGCGCTCCGGCTGGTTACACAGGTTCACCCGGCGACGGACATAATTGTACCTCATGTCATAATGGATCCTCATCAGCCACCACCGGGATGATCAGCACGAACATACCCTCTTCGGGTTATTTTCCCGATAGTACTTACCAGATCACCGTTTCTGTGACCGGCAGCGGAGCCAAAGGGTTCGAAGTTTCACCACAGAATGCTGCCGGTACCCAGCTCGGCACTCTGGTTGCAGGTTCAAATAACCATCTGACAGGAGGAACAAAGTACATAACCCAGAATGCAAAAATAAATTCTACTCCTGCAACCTGGATATTCAGCTGGACTGCTCCTACCTCAGGAACAGGAGATGTGACGTTTTATGCTGCCTATTGTATTTCAAAACCTGTTACAAAAGTTGAAAGTATTACTGTGATCGAAAATACGGCCGTTCCTTTGTCGGTTACTGCAACTGCAAACCCATCTTCGGTTTGCCTGGGTGGCAGTTCACAGCTGAATTGCATTCCATGGGGAGGCAGCGGAACCTATACTTATTCCTGGTCATCATCACCTTCAGGATTTACATCGGCAATTCAGAATCCTGTCGCCCAGCCAACAATGACTACAGTTTATACTGTCGTTGTCAATGATGGCGTGAACAATGCTTCCGGGCAGACTTCAATAATTGTTCAGCCTGCACCAACTGTCTATGTGGGCGGGGATACCACTGTTTGCACAAAGGCTAGCCTCTTCTGGCTTGGCGGCTATTGCACCGCCTTTTCTTCTGTATTATGGACCTCTTCCGGCGACGGCATCTTCAACAACCCTGCCCAATCAGGCACATATTACAATCCAGGCCCGGGCGACAAAGCAGCCGGATCTGTGAATCTTACACTCACTGCCTCTCCGCTCATCCCCTGCCTAAACCCTGTTAACGCTGTGAAACATGTCTTATTTGATCCCTGCACCGGCATCGGTAAGGGAACGAATATGAATACCCATCTTATTGTACGGCCTAATCCGGCGCACGGTTCAGCCAAGCTGCTGATTCCCGGATTGAGTGATCGGAAAATCTCTTACTCGGTCTATAGCATCGATGGAAAAATAATGATCAGCGGGCAGACTGATTTATTATCAGGGGAGTTCATCGGAAAACTTGATATTTCTGCTCTTCCTTCAGGGATTTACTACCTCAGGGTTGTCGCCGGCAATGATGTTTTTAGCAGTAAAATGATTGTGGAATAAAAAAATATTTGTTAATTGTTTCACAATCCAATAAAAACATTGTATATTTGCTGTTGTAAATCCTCTGAATGAATTTTCTCGGGTTTCTGAGGAAGCGGAGGAAGGGGTAATTCCCGGTACATTGAATGCTTGATTGTTCTTTATTGTTACATATCTTCAGGGCAGGGTGAAATTCCCGATCGGCGGTAAAGTCCGCTATTCCGAAAATCCTTTGAGGCACGTTGTCGCAGGATTTCCGGAGGGAACCGTTGAAACTACGGTACCGACAGTTATAGTCTGGATGGAAGAAGACTTAGGATATTGAGGTGATTCTCCCTCATATTTTTTGGTTTTTACTCAGAGCCCTGAAATTAGTTTTAGGGCTCTGTTTTTTCTGGTCACGCCCGGGCCGCTGACGAAAGAAATGACGACTGCATATAAATTAATGAGACGTGCCCTGGCTCTTGCTGCAAGAGGAAGGGGATTCGTTTCTCCCAACCCAATGGTTGGAGCGGTCGTGGTGAGGGACGGCAATATAATCGGCGAAGGCTGGCATCACCAGTTTGGCGGAGATCATGCAGAAGTGGATGCCATCAGGCATGCCGGGGAGTTTGCAAGGGGAGCAGAACTTTATGTTAACCTCGAGCCTTGCAGCCATCATGGCAAAACGCCTCCCTGTACCGACCTCATCATCCGCAGTGGAATAAAAAAAGTTTTAATTGGTATGCCAGACCCCAATCCGCTGGTCAACGGGCAAGGCATTGCCGTGCTGAAACAGCACGGGATAGTAGTACAGACGGGCATCCTGGAAAGCGAATGTAAAAAGCTGAACGAAGTATTCATTAAATTTATCACCAGCCATAAGCCTTTCGTTGTATTTAAATATGCCATGACCCTCGATGGTAAAATCGCCACGGTTAATAATGCTTCACGCTGGATCACTGGGGAAGAATCAAGAAAGATAGTACACCGGCTCAGGAGTGGTTTGAGTTCAGTGTTGGTTGGTGTGAATACCGTTGTTTATGACGACCCCCTCCTGAATGTGAGGCTTATAGGCAGGAAAAGAAAATCGCCGATTAAAATCATCGCCGATTCCAGCCTCAGAATTCCGTTGGACGCTCAAGCCCTGGTCAACGACCCTCAGCTTTGCCTTGTCGCAACGACTGAAAAAGCCGATAAAAACAAGGTCATAGAGATCAGAAGGAGAGGTTCGCAGGTCTTGATCTGTCCAGAAAAGGAGAACCGGGTTGATCTTCCCTACCTGTTTTCAGCTTTAGGCCGGATGGATATTGACGGGATCCTTTTAGAAGGAGGCAGTACCCTGGCTTTTTCGGCCTTGCAGGATGGCCTGGTCGACAAAGTCGTCGCGTTTATTGCACCAAAAATGCTTGGAGGAGCTTCAGCCCCTACACCGGTAGGAGGGGCCGGCATCGGAGCAATGGAGAACGCGATGAATCTGTTCACTATGAGGGTTCGCAAGATAGGAGCGGATTTGATGATTGAAGGCTATTTAAAGTAAGGCCCTGGTGAATATCGAATATCGAATGTTGAATAACGCTGAACGCCATAACGCAGAACGCCATAACGCAGAACGCTGAACGCCATAACGCTGAACGCTGAACGCCATAACGCTGAACGCAAATGTTTACAGGTATAATTGAGGAAGTCGGAGTTGTTAAAAATGTGACGAAAGGGGCCAGGTCCTTTTCGATGTGTATCACTGCGGATGTGATCGCGTCGGATCTCAGGCTGGGCGACAGCGTTAATACTAATGGCGTCTGTCTGACCGTGACGGAGGTCAGTCAGTCATCCTTCACAGTCGATGTGATGCCCGAAACCATGCGTAAAACAAACCTTGGCGAGTTGAAACACAGCAGCCCGGTTAATCTCGAAAGGGCGCTTCAGCTCTCATCCAGACTTGGAGGCCATATGGTATCGGGGCATATCGATGGCACAGGGCTCATCAGCCAGATGAAAAAAGAGGATAATGCAGTATGGATTACCGTTAAAACGGATCCTGAAATACTCCGGTATATGATCCCAAAAGGTTCGGTATCTATAGATGGAATAAGCCTTACAGTGGTTCATGTACAAGAAGGTTCGTTTGATGTGTCGCTCATCCCGCATACTATGGCAATGACCACACTCAGGGAAAAAAAACCGGGGGATACCTTGAATATCGAATGCGACCTGGTTGCTAAATACATAGAGAAATTCGCTGGCAAGGCAAATTCAGAAAGCAGGATTGATACTAAATTTCTTGATAAATACGGGTTTTGAAATAAGGAAATAAACTATATATGACAGAGTACACTTTCAATACCATTGAAGAAGCAATCGATGAATTTCAAAAAGGCAGAATGGTTGTTGTTG
>Ga0194062_1000301_pt1 | contig 20438 bp, 19 predicted proteins | sample SepL2225m_MetaG_FD_155481 | JGI IMG/M metagenome (GOLD analysis project Ga0194062, IMG submission 155481) | Anoxic zone freshwater microbial communities from boreal shield lake in IISD Experimental Lakes Area, Ontario, Canada - Sep2016-L224-25m | ecosystem: Environmental > Aquatic > Freshwater >... | reverse complement strand
AAAATTACCTGTGCTACATCGAGCATAGAGTGGTGAGCTTTCAATTTCCTTACCTTGGTGAATTGGTAGTAACCGAAAAGCATGCCCAGAATAATGATGACAAACCCGAACATCAGAAGATTGTTCTGTGCAGGATTGAGATCTGGGATTTTTAAGTCCGCCTCAGAGGCAAACAATGAAAAAGGCAGCGCCAGGGCTGCAAAAAGTATAGCCAATTTCTTCATAATAAAAATTTACATGTTAGGACGCCAAATTTAATAAGGTTTTTTGAAACAATCCAATTAAAAAGACATTTTTTTCATCAAAAGCTTATCCGGAATCCCGAAGAATAGTGGTAAATTTGTACTACGAATGGAAAAACACCCGATGGAGAAGATCCGCCTCGAAATCATTGGAATGTCATACAGCCAGTCTCAGACCGGGGCTTATGCCCTGATCCTGGGAGAGAAGAATGGAAAACGCAGACTCCCTATCATTATTGGTGGATTTGAAGCTCAGGCAATAGCCATAGAACTGGAAAAAATTAAAACTCCGAGGCCTTTGACACATGATCTTTTTAAATATTTTGCCGATGCATTTCATATTGAAGTCCGCGAGATCCTGATCAACAAATTTTATGAAGGGGTTTTTTATGCTCAATTGGTTTGCACCGACGGAAACAAGATAGAAGTGGTAGACTCCCGTACTTCAGATGCCATTGCGCTGGCACTCAGGTTCAACTGTCCTGTATTTACTTCCGAAGACATTATGAAAGCCGCATCTATCATGGTGGAAGAGGACGCAGATACCCCATCAGCAGTGAGTACCGGGTCCCAGACTAAAAGCACTACCAAACAGGAATTCACCTCCCAATCCGTTACTGAGTTAAATGATCTCTTACAATCAGCTATCGACAACGAAGAATATGAGAAAGCTTCCCGAATCAGGGATGAACTTAACCGCCGTGACAAAAGCAGGAAATAAAGTATGAAACAATATCTTGACCTGCTTGATTTCGTATTACATAATGGAGTTCGAAAGGAAGACCGCACAGGAACAGGCACTCTCAGCGTTTTTGGTTACCAGATGAGGTTCAACCTCTCTGATGGTTTTCCGATGATGACAACAAAAAAGCTTCACCTCCGCTCAATAATTCATGAACTTCTCTGGTTCCTGCAAGGTTCAACGAATGTGCAATACCTGAAGGAAAATAAGGTGAGTATTTGGGATGAATGGGCTAAGCCGGACGGGGATCTCGGGCATATCTACGGATATCAGTGGCGTTTCTGGCCCAAACACGACGGCACTCATATCGATCAGATCAAACAGGTAGTTGAGTCCATTCAGAAGAATCCTGATTCCCGCAGGCATATCGTCAGCGCCTGGAATGTTGGTGAACTGGATCTTATGGCCTTGCCACCCTGCCACCTTATGTTTCAGTTCTATGTCGCCAATGGCACTCTCTCATGCCAGATGTACCAGCGTTCCTGCGATATATTCCTTGGGGTTCCATTCAATATTTCATCCTATGCTTTGTTGCTGCTGATGATGGCTCAGGTCACCGGACTTAAACCGGGAGAGTTTGTGCATACCCTGGGCGATGCCCATATTTATCTGAATCATATAGAACAGGTGAAACTGCAGCTGACCAGGGAGCCTTTCCCTCTTCCGTCGATGAACCTTAATCCTGATGTCAGGGATATTCTGAAATTCAAATTTGAAGATTTCACCCTCATCAACTACCAGTCTCATGCTCATATCAAAGGTGAAATTTCTGTCTAAACCAGTACCATGCTATCAATTATTGTTGCTATTGCCGAGAATCTTGCCATTGGAAAAGACAACGATCTTTTATGGCATATTCCCGAGGATCTCAAACGGTTTAAGCAGATTACCAGCGGGCATACGGTAATTATGGGGAAAAGAACCTATTATTCCCTCCCGAAACGCCCCCTGCCTAACCGTAGAAACTTGGTTATCACCGATATCTCCAATGAGCTTATCGAGGGTTGCGAGATGGCCTATTCAATTGATGAAGCTATAGCCAGATGCAAGCCCGCCGAAGAACATTTCATCATTGGAGGAGCTTCGGTTTACAGGCAGTTCCTGCCATTGGCCCATCGTCTTTACCTCACCAGGGTGCATAAAACCTTCGAAGGCGATGTTTTCTTTCCTGAGATCGATTATGATCAATGGGATCTTATTTCGAAGGTTGATTTTCCCCTGGACGAGAAGCTAGGATTCGCCTATTCGTATGAAAATTACATCCGGGGAGAATGATGGGGCTCCATTCGGGATTTTGATATTCGCTTTACTGCCTGGCTGTTCCTCAGGTTTTTCTCTTCTCTTTTTTAGCAGCAGGAAATAATACATTATTTAATATAAGCCTATAGCCCGGGGAATTGGGATGAAGGTTCAGGTCGGTTGGCGGATCGCCCACCATGTGCTGATAATCTTCCGGGTCGTGGCCTCCCAGGAAGGTCCAGGTGCCTTTACCGAAATCGCCATGAATGTACCTTGCTTCGCCCAGCGACTTGGTCTCGCCAAGGATCAGAACATTTGATTTGATAAATTTCTCATTAAAAGCCGTTGTCTGCCCCATGAAACCGTGAATGATGCTTTCATGATCCTGGCAGAGCATCGAGGGTACCGGGTCCCATTTGGCCGAGAACTCGAAAAGTGAGAAAAAATCATTGTTCCAGGTCAGAGTCTTAGGTCTGGAGTCGGTGACATCAATACTGGAAATTTCGTATTCATACGGATTGTGGACCAGGCTGAAACCCTGGAAGGCAAAGCATTTCTGGTAATCCAGCTTGCTGTCGGCCAAAGGATCTGCAGGGTCCCCATCGAACATCACGTCGCAGATATCAATGCCTTCTGCCGATAAGGCTACATCATAACTGTCGGGGGCTGAGCACATCGAAAAAAGATATCCCCCGCCGGCAACAAAATCACGTATTTTCTTTGCCACAGCCAGCTTCATCTGTGAAACTTTGGCATAACCCAGCTTGCGAGCCGATTCCTCCTGGAGCTGAACATCTTCCTGGTACCAGGGGAAATTCTTATATGCCGCCCAGAACTTGCCATACTGGCCTGTAAAGTCTTCATGATGCATATGGAGCCAGTCATACAACGGAAGCAGACCGGTAAGGACCTCGTCATCATACAATATTGTATAAGGGATCTCGGCATACGTAAGCACGAGAGTTACCGCATCATCCCATGGCCTTTTATTCTTTGGTGAATATACTGCGATCCTTGGCGCTTTGTGAAGTTTGATCTTCTCCATGTTTACCTCAGGATCGGCAATCTCCTGAAGGATAGCGCCAACCTGGACATCAGCCAATGCCTGGAAGGTCACCCCGCGGATGTTGCACTCGTTCTCGAGTTGCTTGCTATATTGTATAAGAAAGCTCCCGCCACGGTAGTTCAGAAGCCAGTCGACCTCGATTTCTTTCTGCAACACCCAGTAAGCAATTCCATAAGCTTTGAGGTGGTTCTTCTGAGCCTCGTCCATCGGCAGCAATAAGTAAGCTGCCTGTATACGGGCCGATAGAACAAGAAGGATTATGATAAGTGTGAGCCGGTTCTTAAAACGGCATATCCGGCTGGTCATTCTCATCCATTTTCGACATGATGGTACGGGTTCTGACAGAACCATCGAACGATGTATTCGCCGGAATAGTATTCGATTGAACATACTCCTTCTCGATATCGGCAAACTTTGCAAATTTGGAGATAAATCTCACCTGAATGTCTTTCAGGGGGCCGTTACGGTTCTTGGCAATGCTCACTTCGGCGGCGCCGGATGTCGAATCACCATGTTCATCCACATCGATCTTGTAGTACTCGGGACGGTAGATGAACATAACCATGTCGGCATCCTGCTCTATAGATCCCGATTCACGGAGGTCGGAAAGAATAGGTTTAGCTGCTGCAGAACGTTTCTCAGGTGCACGGCTGAGCTGGGAAAGTGCAATCACGGGAATATCGAGCTCCTTGGCAAGGCTCTTTAAACCCCTCGAAATACTGCTGATCTCCTGCTCCCTGTTCCCTTTGGCGTCGTGACTGCCCTGCATCAGCTGAAGATAATCAACAATGATGAGCTGCACATTGTGCCGGGCCTTAAGCCTTCTTGATTTGGCCCTTAGGTCGAAGATCGACAATGCTGCAGTATCATCAAGATATATAGGTGCATCAAGGAGGTTCCCGATCCTGACATTGAGCTGTTTCCACTCATATTCTTCCATATTCCCTTTACGGAGTTTTTCCTGGGGGATTTCAGTTTCCGAAGAAATCAATCGGGTAACCAGCTGTACTGCCGACATCTCAAGGGAGAAAACGGCAACGGGTTTTTTAAAGTCCACAGCTGCATTCCGCGCCATAGTAAGAGCGAAGGCTGTCTTACCCATACCGGGCCGGGAAGCAATGATAATGAGATCCGACTTCTGCCAGCCCGAAGTGATACGGTCAAGTTCGGTAAACCCGGAGCCTACTCCCCGAAGTGAACCTTCATGAGCACGGGCAGCAGTGATCTCTTTGATAGCCTCCTTGATGATAGCCTGCATGTCCATGTATGTCTTGCCTATACTGCTCTCGCTGATTGAAAACAAACCGGTTTCAGCCTTGTCAAGAAGGTCGAACACATCAGTCGAATCTTCATAAGCATCTCTGATGATCTCCGAAGATATCCTGATGAGCTCCCTTTGAATATACTTTTGTAATAAGATCCTTGCATGAAACTCAATATTCGCTGCTGAGGCAACCCGATTGGTGAGGTTGGTGATATAATATGCCCCTCCTACAATTTCCAGTTCCCCTGCCTGCCGCAGATCCTCGGTGACCGTAAGGATATCTACCGGCTGATTGCTGCCATACAGCCTGTGAATAGCTGAATATATCTTCTGATGCTGTTCTTTGTAAAAGACTTCCGGTTTGAGTATCTCGATGACCTCAGCGAGTTTGTCATTTTCAAGCATCATAGCGCCCAAAACAGCTTCCTCCAGGTCAACAGCCTGGGGGGGCACTTTCCCGTGCTCGTAAAAAATGTCTGAAACCGGTGCAGGACTATTCCTCCTTCGTACTCCTCTCCCTTGGTCCTTATTCGCTGTTCCTTCTGTCATAGTTCCTTTATTCTGATTTCTCCCTGTTTCTTCCATCCTCCAAAAATACTATGAAAGTCCAAGACCGTGGCCGGTTGACAAGGAATTAGTTTTCAACAATCATAAAGCAAAAAGCAATCCGATATGTCCCCAGGCATGCCACCATTTATTACCGAATTCGGGACTGAGTATGATCTGTTCAAGTTCAAGGCCGATGCCGCCAATGGTCACGGTAAAGCCTAACGACGACTGGGTAACGATTCTTGAAATGGCAGAGGGGGGGATTGTGTAGGGACTGTTCTGGTTGATCAGGCCTCCTTCCAGGCTTGCATCCCAGGCTATCAGCCGGGCAGCCCCCCTGAGTATGAAAAAATATTGAGTCGTTCGCCTGCCACTGGCTTTAAGTAACCGCTTTTTTCTCACCTCCAGGTCAGAGAAATAATCGTTGAACCATCCGAGCCTCAGGCTGAAACCTCCTCCGAAATTCGTGTATAAGGTGCCTATTGCCCCGGTCCCTGTAAGAATCATCTGCAGATGATCGGTGTTGATAATACCTTTCTCAAGAGCGATGTTGTAATTGATCACGGCATCGGTACTGATCTGATACTCCCAGCCCAGGGGCTCATTATTATAAGGTATGTATTTGTGGAAAAGATACTGCACCTCACCTCCCAATGATGGCGGGCCAATGACCCCCAGGTCCAGTTCGGAAGTCTGGCGGTACTGATGTTTTTGGTCGTTAGTGATCTTGAAACTTCCGAAATACAGGTACGACGCATAGGGCCGGTCGTTATACAATATACTCCCTTTTTTCGTGGTTGACGGAGTATACAAATTCTGAACCAGAGAAAGTCCGTAATAATTTATGGCCTTACCCCAGTAGGGCAGCAGAATGTGCTTTACCGGGTTGTCGCTGATGGCAGGAGCAACATAATCAAGACGTATTCCATTGGTGAAAAACTGATCGGTATAATCGAAAATATCATTGTCAAACCCTATCTTTAATATCCGGTCGGGGCTCAGGCTAATGGCCGATTGAAACAGGGTGTCGCTACCAGGGCTCAACAGTAAATTCCTGTTCAGGGGTTCCGAAAAATAAGGTCGTACCTCCGAGGCCTTAAGCATCTCAATAGTGTTCAGTCTTAACGAATCGGGCCGCCTGTAATGTGTAACGATCACTATTGTTTCCGGCTTTCTGCTGCGTTTCCTGTGTTTCTTTCGGCTGATGACAGAGTAGCTTTGATCTGTTGCCCGGTTTAGTGAATCCCCTGGATTGATTTTCCTGCTCTGCTCCACAATGGCTTTCAGCCTTGCCGGAGGAAGTACTTTATTGTGAGTCCTCTGCTCATCCGAAGAACAGGCAATGAATGATAAAAACAATATCGTACTGATAAGAAGCCTCATAGAGACAGCAATTTAGCTAATTCAGAGGCCTGTTTTAAACCTGCTCACAAAGCCCAGTACCTGCTGGTCGAACAGATCTTTGTCCTTCCCGTGAAATTCAATGGTGATAGGCAGATAAAATACAGGAAGATGCTTCACCAGCGGAAAAATTTCATTGGTTCTAAGCCGCATCACATCCTTTTCGGTGGTTATAATAACCTTTTTCTGGGTGGGAATATCATTGAATCGGGCTTCGATCCGGGCAATATCAGTCAAAGTAAAAGCATGATGGTCGCTAAAGTTCATTACAATGACATCGGAACATAAACGTTCTATATGTTCTTTAAGAGAGCTGTGATCTGCAATGCCGGTGAGCAGTAAAATGCTGATCAGTCTGGCAGGAAATTCACCCGAATCGGGTTCAGACAAAGGCAGAGGCTGTCCATAGTCGATAAAAGAAAAAAATAGTTGTTGATATTTGCTGGGGGAAAGGTCTTCAATAATCCTTCTTCTTGATATAGGTGAAAATATTTTCGGGGTTTTTGTCACAACAATGATATCAGCCCGCTCAGCCCCGCTGCGGAATTCCCTGAGCGTTCCCGATGGAACTACGTGGTCGTCACAGTAAAGTTTTGAATAGGAGGTGAGAAGGATAGAAAGCCCAGGTTTGACTTGTCTGTGCTGGAATGCATCATCCAGGAGCGTGACATCAAGGTCCGGGTATGTTTCTATCAGCCTGTTAATCCCTCGTTTGCGTTTCTCGTCGACAGCAAGCCTGATGTCGGGAAATTTCCGTATCAGCTGCAGGGACTCATCACCTATTTCTTTCAAATCAGACTGGCCCGACCCTGTGATAAAACCCCGGCTTTCCCGGCCATATCCGCGACTCAGTGTCGCTACAACAAAAAAAGGTGAGAGAAGCCGTATAAGATATTCAACTTGAGGCGTTTTTCCCGTGCCTCCCATAGACAAATTACCAACGGAGATCACAGCTTTACCGAAGCCGGCCGAAGGAAGTACTCTCAGATCAAAAAGTAAGTTTCTCACCTGCATCACGAATCCGTAAATGAGGGAGAATGGGAAAAGTATATAACCAAGCAACTTCATAATTTTCAGTGCTGAAAGTTATGAAAAAAAAGAAAGCAGAGATAACTTAGGATTAAAATTGATTGGCCTCTTTAAGAATGTACCTGAGGTTTTTTAAAAGTTCAGAAATCCCCGTTTCGAGTTTGCTCGTTTTGACAATGAAATCAAAAGCCCCGGCTTCCAGCAATTTCATGGCAAGAATAGGGTCGGCGACAGAAGAAAAATAAATCACCCTTATATTCGGATACTCGTCCCTGATCTTTCTGAGGAAGTCGAGACCCGTATAATTCCCGATGTCATAGTCGGTGATGATGAAATCAGGGATGGTGTTTTTTTCAAGCCTGTATAAACACTCTTCCCCCTTCGGAAAGTTGTATACCTGAGAGAACTTGTTGATATTCAAGTGGTATTTGATCAGGCTATTATGAATTGGGTTCCTGTCAACAACGAAAATCCTGGTCGATTGCATACTAGCTCAGATCGTTTTTTATCATGGACCAAATATTCAAAATAAAGAAGCGTTCTATCAGTACCGCCGGGAAAACTTTTACAGAACTTACTAACATTAATTTTGTTGTAAATCTCTGGATTTCTTATTTTTGAGCAAAAAAATACAGATGTGATGAAACTGAAAGAACTGATCACTTTTTTAGAGACCATTGCGCCGCTCGCTTTCCAGGAAGACTACGATAATGCGGGACTGCTTACCGGCAACCCTGAACAGGTCATTCATGCAGCTTTGGTTTGCCTTGATATAACTCCCCGTGTTGTTGAAGAGGCCATTGACAAACACTGTAACCTGATAATTTCTCATCATCCGTTTATTTTTCGCGCACTCAAACGAATCAAACCAGGTGACATGGAATCCGATATCCTTGTCAGTGTAATTAAGCATGATATTGCAGTGTATGCCATCCACACAAACCTCGATAATGCACAAGGAGGGATGAACGAATTCCTTTGCAGGAAACTGGGTCTTTCGAAGGTTAAAATTCTGAGTGAAAAAAGCGGAATGCTCTCTAAACTGGTCACTTTTTGTCCTGTGGAACAGGCTGGTAAAGTGCGGCAAGCCTTGTTTGATGCAGGTGCAGGGGTAATAGGTAAATATGACTGCTGCAGCTATAATACGTCTGGTCAGGGAACATTCAGGGCTTCTTCAACAGCGAATCCTTTTGTTGGTGAAAAAAATGTGCTTCATTTTGAAGATGAAACCAGGATAGAGCTCGTATTTCCTGATCATATTAAATCAAAATTGATCAGAGTGTTAACAGAAATACATCCTTATGAGGAGGTTGCGTTTGATATCTATCCTTTGTCGGCCACCTACCCTGGCTGTGGGGCAGGGATGACAGCTGAACTTGACAAACCAGTGAATCCCGGGAATTTCCTTGAATTTGTCAAGCGTACGCTGCATATTCCGGTGATCCGGCATACTGTACTGCCTTCAAAAGCAATAAGAAATGTTGCAATTTGCAGCGGATCCGGAAGTTTCCTTATTCCTGATGCAATCAGGGCAGGAGCTGATGTTTTTCTTACAGCCGATATAAAATACCATGATTTTTTTGAGGCAAACGGCCGTATTCTGCTTGCCGATATTGGACATTATGAAAGTGAGCAATGGATAAAAGGTCTATTGACTGAGCGACTGATTGAAAAATTTCCTACCTTTGCAATCCTTTCTTCAGGACTGGATACAAATCCTGTTTATTATTTATAACGATTGATATGGCAAAGACAAAAGGAGACCCTATTGCAACCTCAAAGCCTTCGAAAATGGCTAAAAAACCGGCCGTAAAGGAAACAGCAGCAAGCAAAGAGGAAAAGGAAACGAAAGAACCTAAAAAGAAGGCTGCCCCGGCCAAGGAAGAACAAGTTGCTGAAAAAATTCAGCCAAAAGCCAAGGTCATCAGCAGCGATGATAAAGTTGAAGTATCTATCGAAAAGAAGCTTATTGCATTATACAGCCTTCAGCAACTTGATTCACAGGTCGACAAGATCAGGATCATCAGGGGAGAACTTCCGCTCGAAGTACAGGACCTTGAGGATGAGATTGCCGGGTTGGAAACACGCGTTGAAAACTACAGTCAGGAAACAGCTGCTGTAGAAAAATCCATTACTGATAAAAAAACGTTCATCAAGGATTGTTATGTACTGATCAAGAAGTATGAAGATCAGCAAATGAACGTCAGAAATAACCGCGAATACGACTCACTCACCAAGGAAATTGAATTCCAGAATTTAGAGATTCAGCTGGCCGAGAAACGTATTAAAGAGTTCCAGTCCTCACTCGAGCTCAAGAAAACTGAAATAGACCAGTATGAAAAACTTCTGGCCGATCGCAAGAATGATCTTGAAATAAAGAAGAATGAACTGGATGACATCATCTCTGAAACTGAAAAGGAAGAACAGGATCTGATTGTCAATACCGAAAAAAACCGGAGATTTATTGAAGAACGATTATTGACTGCATATACCAGGATACGGAAGAATGCAAGGAACGGACTCGCTGTTGTACAGATCGAACGTGATGCCTGCGGCGGGTGCTTTAACAAGATACCTCCCCAGCACCAGCTGGATATACGTATGCATAAAAAGATTATCGTTTGTGAATATTGCGGAAGGATTCTGGTCGACGATGAAATAGTGAAAAGCGTGCGCTGATGTGCCCTTGTCACCTAAGATTAAAGGCCCGGTTTAGCACCTTATTCCTGCTCAGCTGGGCCTTGTTGTTTCCTGCCATTTCTTCTTATGCGCAGTATGATTTCTCCCAGGGTTGCCAGAAAGCTTATAAGGCAATTTTGAATTTGCATTTTCAGGAGGCCCGCCAGCTTATAGCATCCGAAAAAACCTCCCAGTCTGGAAATCTCATCCCTGCCTATCTCGAGAATTATATTGATTACCTGACTCTATTCATCGGGGAGGACCATAAGCAGTACGATCAGATCAAGCCAGGATTCATGGCGCGGCTCGATTTGCTCGAGAAAGGAATCAATTCTTCACCCTATTGTAACTTTTGTCTTGGTGAATCGAACCTTCAGTGGGCCTTCGTTCAAATGAAGGCAGGAGATTATACCCAGGCAGCACTCAGGTTTCGTAAGGCAAACCGTTATTTCAGTGAGAACGCCAGGCTTTTTCCCGATTTTATTCCAAACAACATCGGCCTTGGAATAACCACTTTTTTAGCCGGACTTGTGCCCGACAGCTACAAATGGATTGCCAACCTTATTGGGATACACGGCTCTGTAATCCAGGGATTACAGCAATTAAAAATTGCCGCAGATTACACTGGCAGCGATGTGATTTATAATCAGTTTAAGCCCCAGGCCTTGCTTTACATGGCTATGGTCAGCGTGAACCTTGGGAAGAATAAAATCGAAGCCCTGAAAATTGTGGAACTTTTTGCAAATCCCGTGAACTCCCAAAGTCCGCTCATTATTTTTGCAAGGGCCAATATCCTGATGAAAAACGGGATGAATGAAAAAGCTTTGGAAATATTATCGCAAAGGCTACGGGATCCTTCATGCTTTCCGTTTTATTTTCTTGATTTCATGGAAGGGAATGCGAGGCTGAATAATCTGGATACTGCAGCCCTTACTAATTATCGGTATTTTCTCAGACATTTCAGAGGGGATCATTATGTTAAGTCGGCATGGCAAAAAGTGGGTTGGCTAAACTTTATCAGGGGCGACACAAATGGATATTATCAGGCCATGGCGAAAATGATAAGCATCGGAGCCGCCAATGGGGACGAAGACCGGCAGGCCCTTCGTGAAGCCGAGTCAAAACAAGTCCCTAATCTTTATCTCTTGCGGGCCAGACTGCTTTTCGACGGAGGGTATTATGAGAAGGTGCTGAATGAACTACTGAACCGCCCCACAAAATCATTTTTATTTACAAAAAAAGATCTTGTAGAGTATTCTTACCGCCTGGGAAGAACTTATCAGGAATCGGGTAATTTGGAGAAGGCCTTTTCATATTACCGACTGACTATTCAAAGAGGGAAGACCGAACCCTGGTATTATGCTGCTTCAGCAGCTTTGCAGATGGGATTGATTTTTGAGAATAAGGGGGAGATGCAAAGGGCCGACAGCGCATACCATGTTTGCCTGGACTGTAAACCCGCAGAATATAAAAACAGCCTCAGCCAGAAGGCCAAGGCTGGAATCAACCGAATTAAAGCAAATCATCCTTAAAACCTGAAGCCAATTGTTGTAAGGACTGTATTCGTGGTATAGGTGTTTGTTGATGGTGACATTCCCGGATAATTGTACATATAGTACTGTTCTTTCGTCTGAGCCCACTGGTAAGTTACATCAGCATAAAAATATTTCATCCTGTAGCCAAAACCTCCCGAGATCGTATACCTTGATCCGTCAACTCCGGGAGTGGTAAAGGGATTGCTGTAATAAGCCCCACCTGCCCTTATCCTGAAATCTGATATTTTCCATTCGGTGCCAACGCGAACGTTTCCCCACGAACGGAAGTTGTTTTTCACCTCAGTATTTTCTTTGGTAAATCCATAGCCCGAGGAATTAAGCTTTCCCTGGGAATAGTTCACATATTCATATTCGGCACTGACCAGTCCATACTTTCCGATAATAAAGGCAAGGCTCCCAATGGCTCTGAAAGGTGTTCTCATATAGTAGTTGTAATCACCAATGGGAGAGTTCTGGGTATTATCAAGAAGTACCGAATCATAGTAGGCTGATGTGCTTGAATACCAGTGGTCATGCATATTCGTATACCATGTAGGAGAGTGCACGGCAATGCCGATCCTAACCCAGTTTGCCGGCCGGTAAATCACCCCGCCTTTGATGACAAAGCCGGTACCATGGGTTTCAAGGTGATAATCATAGTACATTGATTTAAAATAAGGAATTGAATCACCATTGTCTTTCTCAGAATAGCTGGAGTTTTCAAAGTAACGGATGAAGGGTACGCCGAAGGTCAGTCCGAAATAAAGTTTATCGCTTATATTCCCTCCCAGGCTTATATCGAATTCATTGATAGACCCGTATGTGTTGACTTGTTTTGATTGAAATGATCCTCCGTGAGGCTGGTCGCTGGTATATTTCCTGGATAAACTGTCGTAATATATCAATGATGCATCATAAGCGGGGCCTATATCGAAAGGATAATCTGAAGGGATGGCTCCCCGATTGGTATTAAGTTTGTCGGTATATACATTCAGCAATGAACTGCTATGATTGGGGCCGGAGATAAAGAATGAGGAGTTGAAGTCGTTCTGCCTGTTCATTCCGATGGCCAGGTTGAGATTACGAATAGGGCCGGCTGAGCCCGATTGAGGTTTGTAAGTAAAAACAAAGCCCAGATTTCCCATTCCCACATTGACAATGTTGCTGGTGTTCATCTGGCCGAGATAATCGGTTCTCACGCCTTCAACAGAAGGAGCCAGGGTCATAGAAAATTCAGTGGCCTGGTAAAGTCCTATCCCTGCAGGGTTTACGGCAAGTGCCGAGAAGTCAGCGCCCAGTGCGCCAAATGCTCCTCCAACCCCTACAAATCTGGCGGTACCACTATAATAGATCCTCGAATATCTGAGCACATCTGATGATGACTGGGAGAAGACAGCCTGAGTAAGGAGCAATGAGATGAAAACGAATTTCAGCTTTTTCATGATCGTAGTATTTATAGCAAAAGGAATATGTTTGTATTATCGTCTGGGACTTCCGCCGCCACCGCCGCCGCCTGAACGGCTTCCTCCGCCACTGCTGCCGCCGCCTGAACGGCTTCCTCCGCCACTAAAACCGCCACCTCCGCCTGAACGACTGCCTCCTGATGGTGCAGAATAACTTGGAGTACTGCGTGAAGGTGAGGAATAACCGGGTGAATTACCTCCTCTTGATGGAGAAGAGTTGGAGGGAGAGTAATTCCTTGGAGAACTGTATTGCCTGCTTCCCGAGCTGCTTCTGCCTGAGCCATAAGAATTGCCGGGTGATGAATTCTCTCTATGGTTCACTGATGAACCTCCGCGGCTGCCAGAAGCTGCGGCCGGCCGGCCGGCTGAATTTTGTGCCTGAACCCTTGGGTTGATATATTCCTGACTGGAGCGGGCTTGCTTGTAATTTCCTGGGGTATAGCTCTGTACCTGTCCCTGGCGCTGGGCCGGTGCAGACCCTGGCTGTATATATTTTGGTGAAGGCTGCTGCCTTGTACCGCGATTAGCGTTGCCCTGTGGTGTAGTCCTGCTGTTTGTCGCCTGGCGGCTATTTGCCGGCCGGGTATATTGATAACGTTCCTGAGAAGCCGGTGGTCTGGATTGGGTTGTTGCTGTTCCGCGTGAAGCCGGGCCCGATTGAACGCCGGTTCGTGAAGCCGGGTCAGATTGAACGCCGGTTCGTGAAGCCGGGTCAGATTGAACACCGGTTCGTGAAGACGGGAGGGCTGTTGTTCCGGGTCTTGAGTTGGCCGGTGTTCCGGTAGGAGTCACTTCTGTGCGACCGCTGCGGGTATATGACGTGCTTGTGGCCACACTTTCCCTTGGACCATAATATGAATTATAATATCCTCCTCCTTCCCAATACGGGTTACATCCGCAACACCAGTAAGGATTGTAACCCCAGTAAGGATTGTAACCCCAGTACGGATACCCCCAGCCAAATCCATAGCCCCAGTATGGGTAGCCCCATCCGAAACCCATTGAAAATGAAGACCCCCAATCATTATAACCACCTCCGAAACCCAGATTGACGCTGACATTAGGGTCGCTGGTGTAAACATAAGTAGTGTCGGCCGTTGTGTTTCCGAAGTAAGTTGTTTTATTCTGAGGATGCTGGAATTTCTGTATCCTGTTGGCATACGATAAATCACTATAATCGAGTGTGGCAGATGCTGCCTTAAGGCTGTCATGCGAAACGATCGTTTGACCTGCCGCCAGAGCCGAAGTCAGATCCTGATTCAATGCAGGGGAAACAGTCGCCCTGCTCTGCTGCTTCGAGGGAGTTGAATATACATCATCGTTACTTGCCGAGACGGCCTGCTGGGAAGTTTTGCAGGCGCTCAACAGAAGACTAATGATCACCGCGATAAATGCTGCTCTTTTCATGGCTGGGGGGTCTTTATAATTCAATTTTTAGTACTTTTACAGGGCTTATTGAATCCATAGAAAACAACAAATATCATACCAAAGTATTAAATGGCTAAAGATTTTCCCACCCGTTCAGAGAATTATTCACAATGGTATAATGATCTGGTAATCAAGGCCGATTTGGCCGAAAACTCCGCTGTTAGAGGGTGTATGGTGATTAAACCATACGGTTATGCCATCTGGGAGAAAATCCAATCTGTATTGGATCAGAAATTCAAAGATACAGGGCATTCGAATGTTTATTTCCCGATCTTCATTCCAAAATCCTTTTTCAGTAAAGAAGCCAGCCATGTCCAGGGTTTTGCGAAAGAGTGCGCTGTGGTCACCCATTACAGGCTAAAAAATTCTCCCGATGGAAAGGGAATAATTGTGGATGAGGATGCCAAGCTGGAGGAGGAGCTGATCATTCGCCCGACATCAGAAACGATCATTTGGGATACTTACAAAAACTGGATCAAATCATACCGCGACCTACCTCTTTTATACAACCAATGGGCCAATGTGGTCCGCTGGGAGATGAGAACCCGCTTGTTTCTCCGCACGGCTGAATTTCTCTGGCAGGAAGGCCACACTGCTCATGCGACCAGCGAGGAAGCGATTAAAGAAGCGGAAACGATGCTGGGTGTTTATACCGATTTTGCTGAAAACTGGATGGCCATACCTGTGTTGCAGGGTGTCAAATCTCCCGGAGAACGGTTTGCAGGTGCGTTGGAGACGTATGCGATCGAAGCACTGATGCAGGACGGGAAGGCTCTTCAGGCAGGAACATCCCATTTCCTCGGACAGAATTTCGCCAAAGCATTCGACGTTAAATTCCTGAGTAAAGAGAACCAGCTCGAATATGTATGGGCTACTTCATGGGGGGTTTCGACCCGCCTGATGGGGGCTCTGGTGATGGCTCATTCGGATGACAACGGATTGGTTTTGCCCCCGAAACTGGCTCCAATACAGGTAGTTGTGGTGCCTGTCTTCAAGAACGTAGAGCAGCTGAATGCTATTTCGAATGTGGTTGCCCCGATAAAGAAAGCTTTGGAAAGCCGCGGGGTCAGGGTTAAATATGACGACCGGGATACCCATAAACCGGGTTGGAAGTTCTCGGAATATGAATTTAAAGGCGTTCCGCTCAGAATCACGATCGGCCCCCGCGACATTGAAAACAATACCGTAGAGATTTCCCGACGCGACACTCTGGAGAAAGAAACTTTTCAAATTACAGATATTGAAGAAAAGGTGATTCATCTGCTTGACCGTATTCAGAAAAACTTATACGACAGGGCCCTGTCGTTCAGGGAACAGAATACGTTCACGGTAAACACCTGGGATGAATTTACTGCCGCTATTGAGAAAGGCGGATTTATTTCGGCTCATTGGGACGGGACTGCAGAAACTGAAGAAAAAATAAAAGAAGCCACCAAGGCAACGATCAGGGTCATCCCCTTGAAAAACGTGAAGGAAAAGGGCAGCTGCGTATATTCAGGCAAACCTTCCGATCAGAGGGTTATCTTTGCCCGCGCATATTAAGGACCATAGGGTTCCAGCACCCCGCTGCCTGTTATTTTCCCCCCGACACTGCCGGGGTTCCCTGAATAATACACACTGCCTATGTTCTCAATGATAGCATAGAGAGCGATACTTACATTCACATAGCAATTATTTGTTCCTTTGCTTGTTACGGAACAATAACGGGTAGGCAAATCCATTGCCTGGCACAAGCCCAGATCACTGATATAAAAGGATGTAATATCACATTTTCCATGGAGCTTGTAGTCGGCCGTCCCCATAAACAGACCAAACCAGCCCTGGCTATAGTTAAGATCCATTTCAATAGTACCGCATCCTCCCCATACTTCGAGCTTGACCGAATCTCCGGTAAGAGTGTTGGTCGTTGTGATATTTCCGGCGGCATTATAATAGATTTTCCAGAGGTTTTTAACAGAAATATAAACGTTCAGAGGTTTTTCATAGCTTCTGAGCCAGTTGCAGCTGTTGAGATTCCGTATTACCAGCTGCCGGTTCCGGATTTCGGTTGTTATACCTGATATTACATTGGACCCGGCTTCAACCGTGATCTTGTAAACCGTATCCTGTGTAAGGATGAGGTTCACATTATCAGCCAGATCAATACTGTCGAAAGGGCTTACAGGCCTTTGCTGCATGATAACGGTTCCGGAATTGCTGAAGCATTTTCCCCCCTTGTTGCAGGAAATAGTCAGAAATACTCCCGCAACTGATCCTGCAAGTAAAAACAACCTGCAAATAAAGGCTTTATTTAATAGTCCGTTTACCATAAAATACGTCAAATTTATAACCGAGCCCCCATCCGATATAGTCGGCCCTTCCGAAATGGACCTTCAGCATGACATTTGCAAAGAAGTTTCTGGCGAAAACATATTGGAAACTGATCTTTTCATACAATGGTCCATTAGTTTTCTCTTTTCCCGAAAGATAGAACCCGAGGTTCATGATAATTCCCAGTTTTCCTATCATCAGCTGATACGCTGCATTTACGCCTGGCCTCATGATGTCGAGCGGACCGGAATAATGGATACCTGCAAGTTCCAATATTTTCTTGTGAGAAGCATCGTACGAAAGATCTAGCCCCATCCCCAGCTTGCTTTTCCGGCTGACCTGGAAAAAAGTGTTTTCGTAAACATGGTATACGAAAAAATTCTGTCCAAACTCGGAGCTCATGTTTTTATATCCGATAGCAAAACCGAGATTAAATTCAATAGACTTCCGTATCGTTGTGGAGAAAGGTTCAATGGGAGCGAAATAGCGGTCACCGATATCCCTATTATCTCTCACCGGCCTGAATGCCAGTCCGATGTTAATCAGGGGTGCATTAAGTCCGTAATTCGGTGTCTTAAGCGAGCCGTTCGAGAAATGCTGAAGGCTGATCCCAGCTGTTATAGTGAAGTACTCACTCAGGCGGTACCTGGCCTCCAGCATCAGGTTAATTGCGAAGTTCAGATGTGAACCGATGGCAATATCCTTGTAATTGCTGATCCTGTCGAATTTCTTTGTGAGATAGGCTGCTCCAAGAGCAAAACGAAAACCGAATGTAAATGCCTTGGTTTTATATAAAGGGAAATTGATGAACGGCATCAGGGCAAATGCGTTGCCAAGGATGGGGTTATTCCCCAGCGGGCAGTATAAAAATGTCATTCCGAGAATCGGATAATTATATGCTCTTTCCCAGCTTTGTCTTCCGAAGGTAAGCTTTTCAACACTGAATTCAAAAGCCGGGAAATGTGAATTGAATACCTGTAGTTCAAGATGCTGAGGATAAAGAAATCCGTAATGTATTTTAGTTTCCAGGATAAGGTTTGAGGTAAAGAGCTTGTGTTCAGGCTGGGCTCCGGCGTTTACAGGGCAAGCCAGAATGATCATCATAAGCATAATCAGTGGTTTGGACATGGAATACGTTCGTTTAGCCGGATGGTGCATTGTTATGTCTGCTTCGGCTGCAAAAATATGGAACATTGGAGTTCAGCCGCTATCGGGGAAATGCTTATTTTTGCCAAAACACCCATAATGCAGGAAAAGATTGCAGCCTTCGGGCGATTATTAGAGATTATGGACGAACTCAGGGCCAGATGCCCCTGGGATAAGAAGCAGACTCTCGAAAGCCTCAGATACCTCACCATTGAAGAAACCTATGAGTTATCCGATTCAATTATAGAGAATGACCTTGATGGTATTAAGAAAGAGCTCGGCGACCTGATGCTCCACCTGGTTTTTTATTCTAAGATAGCTTCGGAATCAGGGGCTTTTGATATTCTTGATGTGCTCAATAATATCATTGAGAAACTGATCCACCGTCATCCGCATATTTTTGGAGATGTTGTTGTTAAAGATGCAAAGGAGGTCCACGACAACTGGGAGAAGATAAAACTTAAGGAAAAAGGCAATAAATCGGTTTTGTCGGGGGTCCCACAATCATTACCTGCTGTGGTAAAGGCATACAGGATACAGGAAAAGGCGAGCGGGGTTGGGTTTGATTGGGAAAGGCCCGAACAGGTATGGGAAAAGGTAGAGGAGGAGCTTCAGGAGCTTCAGGAAAATGTAAGGAATAATGCCAGTCATGCCAAGAAGGAAGACGAGCTGGGTGACCTTCTTTTTGCTCTGATCAATTATGCCAGGTTCATCGAGGTCAATCCGGAAGATGCCCTGGAAAGGACCAACCGGAAATTCATCAGACGTTTTCAATATCTTGAAGAAAACGCCAAAAAACTGGGTAAGTCACTGCATGAAATGAGCCTCTCCGAGATGGATGTATTCTGGAACCAGGCCAAGGACATGGAATAAAGCAAAAGGGGAAGAATACTCCCCCCCCTTCAATCTCTTCCGGTTGATTCCCCGCCTCTGGGGCGGAACCTGGGGCCGGGGCTTGCCCCGGGGTTCATACCCTTGATTGCTTAATACTTTTTACTCTGTATGATCAGTGCTTTGAAAGGTAGCTGGCAACACCCTCGGCGGATGCTTTCATACCTTCATCACCTTTGTGCCAATTGGCAGGACAAACTTCTCCATTCTCTTCGAAGAACTGTAATGCATCTACCATACGGATAGCTTCATCAACGCTACGGCCGAGAGGGAGGTCATTCACCAGCTGGTGACGTACAACACCCTGCTTGTCGATCAGGAAAAGACCGCGAAAAGCAACCGGACCGCCTTCAAATTCCATGGTCCCGTCTTCTGAGTAAAGATATTCTCCTGCAAGAACATCATAATTTGCCGAGATAGTCTTGGAAAGATCTGAAACGATAGGGAATTTTACACCCTTAATCCCTCCATGGTTCTTTTCGGTGTTCAGCCAGGCCCAATGTGAGAATTTCGAATCTACCGAACAACCCACAACAGCTACGTTGCGTTTCTCGAATTCGGAAAGTTTTTCCTGGAAAGCGAGGATCTCCGTCGGACAAACGAAAGTAAAATCTAGTGGATAGAAGAAGAACACAACGTGTTTCTTTCCTACGAACTGGTCAAGAGAGAAGTTTTCTACAAACTCGCCGCCATTGACTACGGCATCAGCTACAAAATGAGGAGCTTTTTTACCTACTAATACTGACATAATATGGTTATTTAAATGATTATTGGTTTCTTTGGGGACAAAGGTACAAAAAAAATAATTTAGAATCGTTATAGTGTTAAGGCGTTGTTGCGTTCAGCGTTAATGCGCTAAAAATCGTAAATTACAATTTAATGTCCTTGATATTGAACTGAAGCAGTTCGCTCTTTCGGAAGTCGAAAAGTGTGAGCTTTCTTATTTCGTAATATCCTCGCCAGTATGTTTCAAGGGAATTGTAATAGTTTTTCTGGGCATTGTCGGTTTCAATCTGGGCATTATTCAGGTCGAGGATACTGTTAATCTTACCTATCAGGTACCTGCCTTTAGTCACATCATAACTTTTGCTTGCAACGGTGTCGGATTTGGCTGCAATCATAAGTTGCCTTTCCTGCATATTGAACTGCACTACTTTCAGATAAACATTTCTTTGGAAGTCGATCAGTTCCTGTTCGACAGAGTTTTTTACGATCTCCTGCTGCGATTGGGCCATTTTGATCTTTCCCCTCTGAACTCCCCAGTCAACGATAGGAACGGTGAACTGCAATCCGACCTGTTGCTGGTCCAAAGGTTTGTAATATGCATCAGGGACGGTGGGGCCGCTTTGAGTGAGACCAAAAATTGCCGTGAGATTGGCGTCGAAACGGCCTTCCAGTTTTGACCTGTTGACGTCCCTGGCCGCTTCCATCAGTCGTCTCTGGAAATCCAGGGA
>Ga0194062_1000299_pt1 | contig 20445 bp, 10 predicted proteins | sample SepL2225m_MetaG_FD_155481 | JGI IMG/M metagenome (GOLD analysis project Ga0194062, IMG submission 155481) | Anoxic zone freshwater microbial communities from boreal shield lake in IISD Experimental Lakes Area, Ontario, Canada - Sep2016-L224-25m | ecosystem: Environmental > Aquatic > Freshwater >... | reverse complement strand
CTATTATCCTTTGTCGGTACTGATGATGGCCGGGATCAGGGAGATCCTGATCATTTCAACACCCCATGACCTTCCTGATTTCAGGAAACTTCTGGGCGACGGGGCTTCACTTGGGATGTCGTTTTCGTATGCCGAACAGGCTGTCCCCAACGGACTGGCCCAGGCTTTCGTCATCGGTAAGGAATTTATCGGCAAAGATCCTGTCGCACTCATTCTTGGCGATAATATATTTTACGGAAATGGTTTATCACAGCTGGTTCAGGAAAGCAGTAACCCCCTGGGGGGAGTTGTTTTCGCGTACCATGTCCAGGACCCTGAACGGTATGGGGTAGTTGAATTTGACGAGCACTATAAAGCTCTTTCGATAGAAGAAAAACCCAAACAGCCTAAATCGAATTATGCTGTTCCCGGACTCTATTTTTACGATAATTCCGTTGTCGAGGTTGCTCGGAATATAAAACCCAGTCCCAGAGGTGAATATGAGATCACCGACGTGAACCGCTATTATCTTCAACAGGGGAACCTGAAGGTTGGCGTACTCAGCCGCGGTATTGCCTGGCTTGATACCGGCACCTTTGAATCACTCCTCCAGGCTGCACAGTTTGTCGAAGTGGTTCAGAACAGGCAGGGACTCAAAATCGGCTGTATCGAAGAAATCGCTTACCGTATGAGATTTATCGATCGCGAACAGCTGATCCGCGTTGCTCAACCTCTTTTGAAAAGTGGTTATGGACAGTATTTACTGAATCTTGACGACCTGCCGGGGTTCTCGAAATAAAACCATCAATCTCCCCGAAGGACCGGAATGCCGGCTTCAGGGGTCACTCATATCTGCCCATGCATACACGAAAAGAACTTCAGGACATCATAACTGCAGCCTTTCATTCGGCTAACTTTCACTTTGAACCTGCTTCTCTTTATGATCCTATAAAATACATGATGGATCTTGGCGGAAAACGCCTGCGGCCTTTGCTCACCCTGATGTCCTGCGATATGTTCGGGGGGAATACCAACGATGCCCTCGATCCTGCCATGGGGCTTGAACTGTTCCATAACTTCACTCTTCTTCATGATGATATCATGGACCAGGCGCCGATCAGGAGAGGCAGGCAGACGGTGTTTAAGAAATGGAATACGAATTCGGCCATTCTCTCAGGCGATACTCTTTTCGTGATGGCTTATGAACTGGTTACAAAAACCACTCCTACCCTGCTGCCCCAGGTTCTCGGACTCTTTAACGATACCGCCAGGAAAGTGTGCGAAGGCCAGCAGTACGATATGGATTATGAACTCAGGGGAGATGTCTCGATCGATGATTATATTGTGATGATCAAGCTGAAAACAGCCGTCCTGATCTCCTGCAGCCTTAAACTGGGAGCTATCATTGCAAAAGCTCCTGCCGGAGAGGCTGAGCTGATCTATGCTTTTGGAGAGAACCTCGGACTGGCATTCCAGCTTCAGGATGATTACCTGGATGTGTTCGGAGATGTCGATAAATTTGGCAAAGAGATTGGAAACGATATAGTTACCAATAAAAAGACCTTCCTTTACCTGAAAGCGTTTGAACTTGCCGACCCAAAATCACTGGAACTTTTAAAAACGAATTTTCATGACGGCTCCATCCCCGGCCATGAAAAAGTGAAAATGATCACGAATATTTATAAGGAACTGAAAATAGACCTGCTCACACGTTCTATTATCGATGAGTATTATGCAAAAGCCCTGGGGATCATGGCCGGGATTGATATTCCGGAGGACAGGAAGTTGCTTTTACTTGAAATTGCAGGCCAGATGGTGAACCGGGATAACTGATCACGACAGTTTTTCAAGCCCGGTATGAAGGGCCTCCCATCTTTCGAATTCTGCCTTCAGCACTGATCTCAACTCTTCATATTCTTTGGAAAGAGAGCCGTTTTTTATCCTTTCCTCATGTTTACCGGGTTCAGCAAGCATGCCTTCGAGGATTTTAATTGCATTTTCGATACGCTCAATTTCATCTTCACAACGGCTGATCTGGTTCTTTATCTTCCTGAGATCCCTCTCCGATTCTTTCTTTTTCTCATAACTGATTTTACTGCCCGATACCGTGTCAAGAACTGCATCTTTGACGGCTCCTGCGTTCTTCTCCAGTTCCGACAACTCCCTTATCTTCCTCTGCTCCAGGTAATCATATATATCGCCAAGATATTCCCTGATTCTTCCTTCCCTGAACTCAAATACCCTGTTGGTAAGTCCCTGTAAAAAATCACGGTCATGGGAAACGATGATAAGTGTTCCGTCGTACCTCAGAAGCGCGCTTTTGAGGATATCTTTCGACCTCATATCGAGATGGTTCGTAGGCTCATCCAGAATTAAAAGATTGGCCGGAGTGAGAAGGAGTTTTGCTATAGACAGCCTTGAGCGTTCACCCCCGCTGAGCACCTTTACTTTTTTTTCTATATCATCGCCGCTGAACAGGAAACCCCCAAGTATGCCTTTGATCTTTGGCCTGATATCGCCAACCGCTATATCATCAATGGTCTTGAACACGGTAAGATCAGGGTCAAGATGATCGCTCTGGTCCTGGGCATAATACCCTTTCACCACATTATGGCCTTGTTTCAGTTCCCCTGTATATTCAAGAACGCCGGCAATGATCTTAGAAAGCGTTGTTTTTCCTTCGCCGTTCCTGCCCACAAACGCGATACGTTCCCCTTTGATGACCGAAAAATCAAGACCATGCAATACTCTTTTCTGGGGATAGTCCTTGATCACATTCTTTCCTTCAAGAACGATCTTACCGGAATGGGGAGCAGGAGGAAAACGAAAGTGAATCGACGATTCATCCGTTGCTTCGACTTCCACGACATCCATTTTTTCGAGCATCTTGATCCTCGACTGAACCTGCTTCGCTTTGGTATTCTTTGACCTGAAGCGTTCGATAAAGCGCTCGACCTGCCTGATCTGGCGCTGCTGATTCTCATACGTGGCAAGCTGGCTTTCCATACGTTCTTCACGCATCTCGACATACCCGGAATAGTTGGCCTTATAGTCATAGATCCTGCCCATGGTAATTTCGATTGTGCGGGTGGTAACAGTATCTAAAAAAGCCCTGTCATGTGAAACAAGGATCACAGCTCCCCGGTACTGGACCAGAAAACTTTCGAGCCATTGAATTGCTTCAATATCGAGGTGGTTGGTAGGTTCATCAAGCAGAATAAGGTCGGGCTGACGCAGAAGGATCTTGGCGAGCTCGACTCTCATCTGCCATCCGCTGCTGAATTCGCTCATCGACCGGTTGAAATCCGTTCTTTCAAAACCAAGCCCGATGAGAACCTTCTCGACATCAGCACTCAAAGAACTTCCCCCGACAATATGATAATGCTCGTAATTGTCTGATTGCTGTTTCAGAAGGTCATGATACTCCTTCGATTCAAAGTCTTTTCGTGAATGGATCTCCTGTTCGATGGCCTTGATCCTGTTCTCTATAGCGATGACCTCTGAAAAGGCCATAGAAGCCTCGGCGATTACTGACTGCCGGCTCCTGATCTCCATCTCCTGAGGCAGGTAGCCAATGGTATGTGAGTCGGGAACCACCACTTCCCCTTCTTCTGCGCTCTGTATGCCTTTAAGGATTTTCAGCAGGGTTGACTTCCCTGCCCCGTTTTTTCCGACCAGGCCAATCCGGTCTTTGTCGTTGACAATAAACGAAACGTGGTCGAAGAGAGGCTCTCCTGAGAAATGGACTGATAGATTGGATACTGAAACCATAGGACCGGCAAAGATAGGCATAAAAAAAAGGCCGGCGAAAAGCCGGCCTTTTTTTGAGATTATCTAATTAAAGATTAGCGTGTCACTGTGATTTTCACTGAACGTACACCCTGTTCGGTGGCAACCTTCACAAAGTAGATACCAGCCTGCAGGCTCGATACGTTGAAGTTAGTGGTCTTTCCGGCTACGTCGGTATTTCTGTAAACGGTCTGTCCAACATAATTCATCACATCGATAGAACTGATCATATAATCGCTCTTCACGTTTACGATATCAGTTGCAGGATTCGGGTATACCCAGATCTGGCCGTTTCCGACTTCAACAATACCAATATGCGGGAATTGGACAGCAATCGTATCGCTCGATGATTCGCAGAGGAAAGTGTTAGGCACTGAATCATTGAATACCGAGGTCACAAAGTACTTGTAATTTCCAAGACCTGTAAGAGGTATGATGTCTGAATAGGTTGTACCGGTAACCAAAGCACCGTTCAGCTTATGATAAGAAAGCGCTGATGCGGTTGAGTCGGTGCGGTATACGTTGTAACCCTTAAGTATAGAGCTAGCGGGCGCATTGGTAGTGATAGGAACTCCACCAGGATTTGTACCGGCTACATGACTTTGCAGTGCAGAAGTGATACGTGTACCTGCAGGTCTCATCTCACCGTTCGGGGTAAGTTCAACCAGGTTACCATTCGGGCCTTTGCCATTAACGAGGGCTGTAGCGCGTAATAAGAAGACTCCGGGGTTTCCACCGAAAGTAGCATCGTTAATTGTTCCCCAAGCTGTTCCGCCACTTACATAATAGGCAAGACCATCACCAGCTGCATACGGACCAGTTTCGTCAATATCGAAGAAATTACCGATAACAGTAAGGTTATAATCAACCATGGCATAGAACGGACCTGAGAAAGCAATGTCAGGAGCTGTAACGGTTACCCAACCGTCGTTATTGACGAACGGAGGAGTTACACCGAGGAGGTTATGCGACATGTCATATACGCTGACGGTAGTTGTTGCCGGAACGGTTGTACCAGACTGGAACATGAATTCCATGTCGAACGACTTCAGAACACCGGTTACGGTAGAAGCGATCGGGAATTTGTTACCAATTTTATAGTCGTTACCAGCATAGAATGACCAGCCGTTTTCGTAGCTTCCATCGTCAAATACAAAGGTCTGCATATGGCCCTGAGCGCAATTCGGCGCGGTCCATGACAGGTTCACTGTATTATGTGACTGTGTGTAGCTCAAGCCGGATGGCGGAGTACAAACTGCATATACATGGATGTTATCAACATACCAATGCAGGATGTTTGCTGAAGAAGCGCCATTAGCGTTGAAGCGTACCTTGAAGCCTTTACCTAACACAGAAGAAATGTTAAGATGTTCGGCTGTCCAGTTTGCGGTTGTACCGTTATTCTTCAGATCGGCGATATTATGCCATCCACCGTTGTAATATACATCGGCTGACAGTTTTTCGGTCGCGCCTCCGTTACGGTCAATGAGCTTATAGTCGAAATCCATCCAGATCTTGGCACAGCTGTAAGGTGCTGCGTTCAAAGTCGGGCTCTCCAGTGACAATGAATAATTGCTTGTAGGAGGATCCCATTTGAAGTCGGCGCAAGGAGCAGGATCACCAACACTGCTGTTCATTACCCAATGCTGCTGGGTAGCAGGTTCGAAGGTCCAGTTCTGGAGAGTAAAGCTTCCATTATCCCATGGTTCGAAGAAGGGGAGATCAAGACCGCAGGCAATGGTCATTGTGATATTGCCGGCAGGCAGTGATTCGCCAAAGGTACCCGGGAATCCGTAAGGAGTCAGGTCATACTTGGCTGTTACACCCCATTTATGTGAACCCGGAAGAAGGTTGAGGTCATAATAATATAAGGTATCGGGGCTGGGTACATAATGAACCAGGAGGTTATCGCGATATACGTTATATCCGATAAGTCCCGGAGGTGTACCACCACCACTCTGGCCTGCGCCCATTTCAACTGCCCACATTTTGTTTGCAGTTAACTGGCTCATACCAACGAGGTAGAATTTACTGTTGAGGACAGCACTACCAAGACCACCGGCGGTTGCACCTGCGTTACCAGGTATGAAAGCAGCCATGTCCTTGGTAAAACCAGTTGCAGCTACGGTGCTTGTACCGGTTTTCTCATACTGAACGAGATTATCACCGCTGGTTCCTAACTGATCATGGATCCAGAGATAGGTATGTCCTACATTGCTTGACTTGTCCATCTGGCCGCCATAAGCTCCGCCTGAAAGTGCAGGACCGGTAGCTAAGGTAGTACCAGTGATGCTTACAAGGTAGAGGTCAGCCCAGCCACCGCACCAGAAACCACCGGCACCGCCGTTGGCATCAGCATCGTAGGCAATGTGACGAATACTTGCAACTCCGGTACTGATAGTACCAATGAGGGTTTTAGCTACCAGATCCATCTTATTAATGGTTCCGGTGGCGTTGTTTCCACCATAGAAGTAGGTTCCGTCATAAGCCAAATCACGTACACCGGTTACACCTGCTATTGCAAAGGTTTCAACAAGTGCGCCTGTAGCAATATCATACTTCATGAAGTTCGAACCACTCCAAACGGGAGCCCAGATGAACTGATTGTTGGTTTCAACACCAGCCTGGGTACCATCGGAAGCTGTATAGTTCCAAAGAATATCCCACAAAGCATCTGAATTCTCGGGAGAAACAGCCTTAATCGTAGCAACAGTCGGAGAATATTCGCTGGTTGCAAGCGGGAACTGACTTCTCGGTTGAACGTTGAGAATATCCAATTCGCCACCGATCTGCGGTTTCTTCCAGGTGATGTATGCAGCGCATTCAACACCGGTAACGGCAACTTCCCTGGGAGGATACAGGAAATGCGAGGTAAAGCTTACGCAGATCTGCGATGAGTAACCGCTGCCATAAACAGCAAGTACGCAAGCATTGTAAGTAGTACCGTAAGCAACCTGTGTAGGAGGAATGTTATAAGTAGTATCAACGGTGAAACCGCTGAGTACACTGTTCAGGTAGAAATTATACCCGTACACGCAGGGGTTCGGTCCGCTATGGCCATCGTCAGCAATAACAGAGATATTATCAATATCCCAATTGTTGATAGCATAAGAACCATCGCCGAATGCATGGAACCGGAATTTGCAAGGAGCGTTAGCGTAAGCATGGATATCCTGTACATCAGTTGTCCAGGGGATATTTCCGCCTACGTTGTCCCAGGTCTTAACAGCAGCCCATGTGGCACCGTTCCATACTTCAACAGCCATGCTGTTTGAAGTCGTGGCATCGAAATTAGACAGATAGATGTCATACTTCAGATTAAGGTGGGGTGCATAGGAAGCTGCCAAAGTCTTACTGGTCAGATACTGATTATAACCAGAAGCCAGAGTCGGGGCATAATTAAATTCGGCTGAAGGTGCCGGCTTACCATTAACAGTCGAGATAAACCAGTTACCGCCAGTGACAGTCCAGCCATTGGTTGCAAAACTCATCGATGACCAGTCTTCAACCAGCAGGATCTTCTCGGCCCGTGGGGGATGCCATGATGCATGCAGGGTACGGTCGTTGACCGTGAGGCCTGTTGGCGGCAGTTTGTCGCCGATGAGCATGACGTTCACAGTAGTGGGGCCGAACACAGCGATATTCTGAGTGTAAGGTGCGAAACCCATACGTGAGATAGTCATAGCATAATTGCCTTTCCAAACATTCGGGAAAACAACAATACCGGTCGTATCTGATACTTTGAGGTAGTTTGTATCGGGCACCAGGGCGTTAACCAGTTTTACAGCACAGAAAGAAGGCTTGATCTGGATGCAGGTCAATGAGATATTGACAGTAACCGTGGTCACCCAGTTCTTACCAAGAACGTTGGTAAATACAGGAGTTGACAGGTGATTGCCGGGATATGAAGCCTTGATGGCCCAACGGTAAGCGCCGTCGGCTAATGAAGGCCATGCATTATCGGTAATGGTTGTCTGTGTAGTGGGAGTTCCCGGAAGAGCGGTCCATGAGGCAGGTGTTAATTCCTGGCCCTGGTTCAGTCTCCAAACGAGGAAAGGAATACTTCCGCTGCCGCCTGAGGTTGTACCATTAATAATGAATGGCATACCCTGAGGATTAGTTGCAGGCGGACCGGTTACACCATATATGGTAGACCAACCTGCAAGAGTACCGGCGAACATAATGGAATTTCCGGTAGTCGGAGTATTATTGATGGTAACAGGAGGTGCCCATGGTCCGGAATATGAAGCAGAACCAAGGAATCCCCATTCAGCCCAAAAAGTTCCGGGGTTGAGGGTGAGGCCAGGTGTACTTGCTGTAACTTTCCAGATGGCACGTGCATTACCACCATTTACGGCACTAGTCCTGTTGATGTTGGAGTAAACACCTGCCGACATCCTGTTGGTTGTGGTATCACCCCAAACAACGGTTGCTCCGGCTGTACCCGGCTGGCCGTTCCAAATTCTCAGAACTACCTTGGTGATCGGGCAGGTTGTGAGAGGAGCAGCGCTCTGGTAAGTATAAACGTCAAATGAAGTAACTGCCCATGATGAGCCAACAACAGTGAAATCATCGGCACAACGGAAAGGTACTGCTGTGTTAACATTCCAGCCAAAGCTTCCGATAGGAGCCTGGATCACACTTTCGTCAGCGCCACCGGTACCGGTACCTGCGCTGTTTACCAGCGGACCATTATTAAAGAGAACAACATCGGTATTGTCGAGTTCTTTAGGCTGTCCGTTGAATGTACCTGTAACACCCTGACCCGGGTCGGTTGCTCCACCAACATAGTCTGATTTGGTTGAGGGAGGATTGGCAATAACCGAACGGTCATTGATCATGTTTGCCCAGTCGTAACCACGAACTTCGCCGTCGCCTTCATAACCTGAAGTCGGACGTAACGGAGTTTCATAGATTGCACCTGCAACAGTTTGTGTGTTGATGAACAGTTTGTTAGCAAGGTGCAGAGGACCACCCTGACCCTGGCATAAAGCGCGGATCATGAAGTTACCTGCTGATGGGACCCATGGGCCGCCGCCTGAAGCATACTGTGAATATGAACGATACTGGGTATTTGCAGTATCAATTGCAAGACCATAAGCAGTCGGTGTGTTACCGGCCTGTTTCATGACGATATAGAAGTTTCCACTGTTAATAGTTACCGGGCTGGTGAAGGTAAAATCACACCAACCAAGGTTTGCAGTAGGAACTATGTCGCCTGAAGTTGCAATGATTGCGCCCGGAGTTCCATTAGCGCCGGTTGCATCATATACATACATTTTAAAAGGAGGTCTGGTCGGGGGAGGAGTAGCATAGTTGGCAGCTTTACCAACATTGACTTTACCGCCGATAACCTTTGCCGGATAGGTGGGAGCAGTGAATTTCACACCATTGAGGTTGTTCTGCTGTGCCCATACGGTAAATCCGGTTTGTACTCCATTGTCGTACAGAACTTCATAGAAACCTGTAGGCTGTCCCCAGTTGATGTTAACTGCTGTAGCGCCGGTATTTAAAGCGGCTGTTGCAGGAGTTGAAGGAGGATTTGCAGTCTGCCAGATTGAGAAATCCCTCTGGTTTGTACCTGAAGGGATATTCAGGTTGGTAAGTGTGCTGTCGTTGAAACCAGCTTTGGAAACAGTCACATTCCAGCCTGTTCCGGCAGGAACAATGGGAATTGAGTAGTTCCCGCCAGCGGTGGTATAACCAAAGATAGGCACATCCGGGGGATGTACATACGATACCTTGGCGCCGGTGATAGGCAGGTTGTTTGCAGCATCTTTAACGATACCCTGCATGGTAGCAGCAGCCGGGTTCAGACATCCGTTGAGGGTGACCAGGTTACCGGTTGTAATGGTAGTATTAAAGGTACCCGTTATATAACTGGGCTGGGTAACCGTTACGACCTGAGCTCCGATTGGAACATTAAGGATCATATAGGTACCGTTTGCAGCGGTAACAGCTGTAAGACCAGATACGCTGACCGTAGCTCCACCAATAGGAGCGCTGTTGTAACATGCTGTGATTGTACCCTGGAGGTGACCTGTAATCACAGGCATGGTAAGAGCCACATTGGCACGTACCGTTTGAAGTGCACCGGTAGTCAGACCGCATCCCGAGGGAGGATCCTGACGAGCTCCGCATTCAACGTTGGCAAGCGTAGTACCAAATACATACTGGTAGTTAGACCAAAGTCCGGCCGGGTCGTTCCAGCAAACATCAACTAAAATATTTGATGTTCCATTCCATACATAAGGTGTGGTGAACGCAATGGTTCGCCATCCCAAACCGGGAACTGTGTATGTTGCCGGGCCATAACAAGCCGTAAAACCACCGCTCACAAATGTTGTGGGCAGGGCTGTAAGAGCCGTATTCTGCATACCAATCTGGAAACCGGGCATCAGCTGTGTGGCAACATAGGAAGAAAAGTTGAAAGCCAGGGCTGTGATGTTACCTGCTGCACCACCGGCTGCTGTAACTTCAGCAGCAGTGTAAAGCAACTGGGTGTGTGCATTACCGTAAAGATTATAGAACGGATAAGCAGTTGTACTTGTTCCTGAACCGATTGTAACCGGTGAAGGAGCAGGAGCGGGAGGTGAGGCTTTCACATGAGCGAAGTCAAGGCTGCAGTTGTTTCCAAACTGAGACTGGAACAGGAAAGATACATAAAGAGTAGCCTGACCTGCTGCGCCTGCAGGAAGAGCCTGGGTATTGATAACCCAGCCTGTAGTTGCTGACAAACGCTGAAAGAGCGTGCCGGCAGTAGTCCAGGTAGTTCCGTTCGTTGACCATTGAACGAAAACACCTTCAGTTGTGTAACCGGCATAGCCAGGATCTGTATACCAGGCAAAGTCAACACTAACGTTTGACCAGCCTACAGTGTTCAGGGCAACGGTCCTTTTCAGACGGGTTTGAGTACCGCCGGTGGCACTGAATGAATTAAAAGAAACGAAGTACGTTCCGTTGTACGCGGCAGTAACTGTCGGGTAGTTTGCGGTGGCCACAAAAGTTACTGGGTAGATGTTTACAACCAGGTCTTGTGCCCAACCAGCTGGGATCGCACCTCCGTTTTCGAAGCTTTCGGTCAGAAGCGGAATCTGTGCTTTGACCTGAGGCCCGTTAACAAATGCGAGCACTGCGAACAGAGCAAGCACTGTTAGAATTCGGGTAACATTTCTCATAGGGTTTGAAATTTAGGTTAATAATAATTGAACTGATATTTGGATCAATGAAGTCATTGATTATATATAATTATAAAGAACGCAAATTTAATAAAATAAACTTTAAAACAATCCCGAGGGATCATTTTAAAATATAACACTGATATTCAATGCTTTATGTATTCACTTGCAAGCATCAGATGCAAATATATAACAAAATGTTTTTCGGTTCCTCTTTTTATTTGATTTTTTTTCAAAAAAATTCATATTTATTCTGTTTTGAGCAAAAGCAAGGTCGTGGTTCCGTTTGCGAATCCCAGCCTGAGGTAATACATCCCGGGTTCAATATCATTCAGAGGCAGGTTGCGGGACGAAATATCCCCACTGCTCCAGGTCCGTCGTTTCACTCCGAGCTGATCATACAATTCAGCGCTTTCAAATGTTTTTTCCGAAACGATATGGATCCTGTCGCTGGCCGGATTCGGATAGATCCTTACCGATTCTTCCCGTTGCTGTGATATCCCTGTAACCACATCAGCAAATACCGTATCGGAGGAGGATCCAAGGGTACATTCTCCGAGCAGACCTATTACATAATATGAATACCTTCCGGGCATCAGGCTGGTGTCGGTATAAACGGTATCGTTCAGGCTCCGGGTATTGATTTTGATGAATGCAGAGGTGTCAGGTGATTTACGGTACACATCGTAGCCCGAAAGAACAAGAGGGGTGTATCCTATCGAACAGTCATCAATAGCCCAGGAATACCATAAGCCTTGTCCGTCGCCATCAACGGCCCTCCAGGCGATATCCACATTGCTGCCCTTATATGCCGACATATCAATGACATAAGGTTGCTGCCAGGTATTATAGCCGTTATTCTGAGGATAAACCGGCAAGGCAGAAAGGTCTAGGAGTGTTGTCCAGGTTTGTTGCTGATCCACGCTGAGTAATACGTAATAATGGTCGCCATGGGTAGAACCCTGGTAAGCAAAGCTCCAGAAAGTGAGGTTTCCCGTGACAAATACATTATGCGCTATCAGCCATTCATCCTGATGTGAATAATCCCAGTTAAGAAGCGCCGCATAGTCGCCGGAATGAACTCCCTGGGGTGTTGAACGGTCTCCGTGTTCCCAGTTTCCGTTAGGGTTAGTAAGGATGCGGCTCCATGAATTTGGCGGGAACCAGGTTTCTTCAAACCCTTCATCGAGGATCATGCCTCCATTGGTGCATTGGGGAGGGCTCCAGCTTAGTTTTACATCATAACCGGCAGGGTGTGCGGTAAGGTTGTATGGCGCATAACATATCCCATACAGATACACGTTATCCAGCATCCAGCGGAGAATACCGGAGCTCTGTGCTCCTTTTGCAACAAACCTAACACGGAATCCTTTTTGTTGCACCTCGCTGATATTAATATGGTAGAATGACCAGTCGAAGCTTCCCTTATTTACAAGTTCAAGTTTAGAATGCCATACATTATTATAATAGACTTCCACAGCGAGAGTTTCGGCTGAATTCACCGCCTGGTCTTCGAGTTTCAGTAAAAAATCGATCCAGATACCCGCACAATGATAATTTGCCGGGTCAAGGTCGCCGCTTTCAAGTGCAAAGGAGTAGTTGGTCTGGGGTGGGTCCCAGTTAAAAACAGCCGCTGGAGGGGGCTGTCCGTTTGCCGCATCGATCACCCAGTTGCCCTGGGAGGGGAGGAAGGACCAGTTATTGAACGAGAAAGTACCCTGGTTCCAGGTTTCAAAGAAAGGGATCAGGCGACCGAAGCTGATATACAGGCTGATGGGTCCCTGGCGGTAAGACTCATCTGATAATCCTGGAAAGCCATAGGGGGCGAGGTCATACCTTGCGCTTATCTCATAGGAGTATGTGCCCGGGGCCAGGTTCAGGTCATAATAATACAATGTATCGGTTGTGACAAAAGCGATCAGCACACTATCCCGGTAAATAGAATAGCCCAGCAGTCCGGGCGGGGTTCCGGTTCCCGGCTGCTTGCTCATATCGGGTTTCTGCCAGTGAAGATATACGGCATTCTGGATGGTGTCGCCCTGGAAATTCTTAACCGGCCACAGGAAATCCGACTGGAATGAAGTGCATGAAGGGGATGAGGTTCCGCTTCCGTAGATCGCTTCGGCACAGGCATTATAAGTCTGACCGTACTGGACCTGGGTGCCGGGAATGGCATATTGGTTGTTGGGAGCGAAACCGCTGATAACATTTCCCAATAAAAAATAATATCCCACGATACATTGGCCCATTTGCTGGGGCGATTCGGTTGCGAGTACATAAATATTATCGATGTTCCAGCCATAGAGATCGAAGGAATTTTCGCCGAACGCTCTGAAACGGAGCTTGAAATCGGATGGAACTGAAGTTGAAATATCGAGCTGTTCGCTGGTCCAGGGGATATTTCCGCCCTCGTTGGAGTATATTTTTACTGTATTCCAGGTATTCCCGTTCCAGATTTCTACCGCCAGCCTGTTTTGGGTAGTGAGGCTATAATTCCCCAGATAAACATCATACCCAAGCAAGGTCATTCCGGCGCCCGGGTTTGAGATCATTGGTGAAGCAAGGGACTGGTCATAATTGATCAGCTGGGGATTCCAGTCAAAAAATGCAGAAGGGAGAGGGTTGCCGCTGGATGTCGACACTTTCCAGTTGGTATATGCCGGGCTTGTAGTCCATGAATGTGTTGCAAGAGATCCCGATGACCAGTTTTCGCTGAACAGGGTATCTTTAAATGAAGGTGTTTTCCAGGTGGCGCTAAGGGTTTTCGGGTTAACAGTGAGAAAGGAGGGGGGCGATTTTACCTGCTGAAGGCTTACGTTTATAGTATCGGGCATCATGATATAAAGCTGGGCGGAATAAGGCGTAAAGCCGAAATGTGTTACCCTGGCAGTGTAACTTCCCTTCCATACAAAAGGAAAAACAAGGGTATGGTTTGTATCGAGAACAGCGGTATAAACCGTATCGGGATAAACCTGGTTGGTCAGACAAACCCTGCTGCCCTGGATGGGATGAGAATCGCAGCTAAGGCCTATATTCATCACTACGCGAGAAGTCCAGCATTTTCCGATAATATTTGAAAAACAGGGGTTTGACTGCCTGTTACCCGCATACAAAGCTTTTATTGCCCAGCGGTATGGTCCGCAGGGTAATGAGGGCCATGAGTTATCGGTATAGGTGAGCCCTGATGTAAGAGTAAGCAGATTCCATACTAAGGGATTTTGCTCTTCTCCCTGTCTGAGCCGGTAGAGCTGGTAATTCTGAGCTGCTCCCGCACCTGAATTGTCGAGCAAGGCCGGTCCGCCCGGCCCGTTCAGAACAGCCCGTATCATAAAGTTACCCTGGGCAGGCATCCATGTCTGGCTGCCGTTATTGATCCAGGACCTGTACTGCGGATTGGTTATATCGACAGCTAAGCCTGTAGCGTTGGGGTAGTTACCGTTCTGGATCATGACCAGATAAAAATTACCGGAGGTGATACTTACCGGATTTGAGAACTGAAAATCGATCCAGTCATAGCCTGAAGGGGTCACAGTGACAACTGCCAGTTGATTCCCGGGCAGTCCCGAAGTACCTCCGGCATCGTATAAAGCCATTTGAAAAGCTGCATGATTGTATTGAGAAGGATAGTTCGCAGCGCCCCCTATATTGACCTGACCGCCTGTTATGTTTACCGGGTAAGCCAGGGGAGTGAACTTCAGCGCGTTTTTGTTTCCGCCCGTGGCCCATACCGTAAACTCATCCTGTATCCCGTCGTCATACAAAAGTTCATATGGGCCGGAAGGGGACGGCCAGCTGCAATTTACCAGGCTGGCGGCAGTATCAAAATGGCAGTTAAGGGAAGAAACCGGGTTGGAAGTTTCATTCAGACAGAAGTTCAAGGTAAAGGCAGGGCCGGCGGGGATTGTGACTAAAGGGAGAAGAGTGGTGTCAAAACCGGCCTTGCTGACCAGGACCGGGGCATAGTTTCCTGCAGGAAGGTTCAGGTTGTATGTTCCCCCGGCAACAGTCATGGAAACAAAACCAGCTCCGGATGCAGGCGTAAATCCTATCCGGGCTCCGGTTACAGGCTGGCTGCCTGAACATGAAGTGACTATACCCGAAACGCTGACTGTTTGAGAAAACAGCTTAAAGTGCAGAAAAGGGATCAGCAGGCAGAAAAGAAAAATAAAAATTTTCCTGTAAAAATTCATTTCAGGGAATACTCTGTATTTATTGATTTTTCTACGTAAAATGGAATTATAAGTTACAAATTTACTTAAAAAAGAGGGGGATGACATTTTTTTTCGGGAGTTTTTCTTGGGAGCAATAAAAAATTCCTATCTTTGCACTCCCAAATTTGAATATCAAACACAGACTATGTACGCAATCGTTGAAATAGCCGGACAACAGTTCCTGGTAGAAAAGAAGGATCAGATTTTCGTGCACCGGCTTGAAGGTGAAGCAGGTACTAAGGTAGAATTCAATGAAGTTTTATTATTGGACGACAAGGGCATGATCAGCGTGGGTAAACCTCATGTTGAAGGCAGCCTGGTTACCGGTACCATTATTGATCATGTAAGGGGCGATAAAGTGATTATCTTTAAAAAGAAAAAACGCAAAGGGTTTCAAAAGGAGACAGGCCATCGCCAGGATTTCAGTAAAATCCTGATCGATGATATCAGCGTAAAAGGCCAGGCCGGTAAAAAGAAAGCCGAAGAAGTCGAATCCGAAGTATAATATTTAGTAACGAATCAACAGAACAATATACTATGGCACATAAAAAAGGTGCGGGAAGTTCAAGCAATGGCCGTGAATCCCACAGTAAACGTTTAGGCATCAAGATTTACGGAGGCCAGTTCGCACAATCAGGCGCAATCATCGTGCGCCAGAGGGGGACTGTTCACAATCCCGGTCTCAATGTCGGAATTGGAAAGGATCATACTTTGTTTGCTCTTGCCGATGGCGTGGTAGAATTTATCAGAAAACGCGAGGACCGTTCTTTCGTCTCTGTGGTTCCGATGAAAGAGGAATCCAACTAAGGCATTTCGGCATAAAAAAAAAGCTGTTCCGTGGAACAGCTTTTTTTTTGTCCCGATTTCACTTGTATCTTTGTGTATAAAATAAAAAACTATGTTACAACTATCACTGATCCGCGAGAAGACCGCTGAAGTCATTAATTTACTGAAGCTTAAAAATTACAATGGAGAGCAGATCATACAAGACATCCTCAGGTTTGACGATAAGCGAAGGGAAGCCCAGAAGGCTCTGGATGACATCCAGGCACAGAGTAATTTGCTGGCCCGTGAGATAGGGAACCTTTACAAACAGGGCAAAACGATAGAAGCCAATGAGCTGAAAGAGAAAACAGCCTTATTAAAAATAAGTGCAAAGGAATTTGACGAAACGCTTGATACGGCAAAAAAAGAGCTTGATGAATTGCTTGTAAGGGTGCCTAACCTCCCCCATCCCGGTATCCCTCCGGGCAAAACACCCGAAGATAATGAGGTAGTCCATCTCGAAGATGCCCATATCCCTGCATCCGGGGAATACCTTCCCCACTGGGATCTGGCTGCGAAATACGATATCATTGATTTTGCCACCGGTACCAGGATCACCGGATCGGGCTTCCCGTTATATAAAGGCAAGGGAGCCCGTTTTCAGCGTGCCCTGATCAACTTTTTTCTCGATGAAGCGACTGCTGCAGGCTATTTAGAGATCCAGCCGCCATATATGGTCAATGCGGCTTCAGCTTTTGCTACTGGTCAGCTTCCCGATAAGGACGGTCAGATGTATCATGCAACAGTTGATGATCTCTACCTTATCCCTACGGCAGAAGTACCCGTTACGAATATATACAGGGACTGTATACTGAAAGCCCAGGAGCTCCCAATGAAGAACGTGGCTTATTCGGCCTGTTTCCGTCGCGAAGCCGGGTCTTACGGCAAGGATGTACGCGGACTGAACCGGCTGCACCAGTTCGATAAGGTGGAGATCGTTCAGGTGACTACACCGGGGAACTCTTACGCCACACTTGAAGAAATGCGGGAATACGTAGCCGGGCTGATCAGGAAACTTCAATTACCATTCCGTATCCTGAAGCTCTGCGGGGGGGATATGAGCTTTACTTCCGCTTTGACCTATGATATGGAAGTATGGTCGGCCGGGCAGAAACGGTGGCTTGAAGTCAGCTCTGTCTCCAACTTTGAGGCTTTCCAGGCGAACCGGCTTAAACTCAGGTATAAGGACGAGGCCGGCAAGATTCACATGGCCCATACCCTGAACGGGAGCGCCCTCGCTTTGCCCAGGATCGTTGCAGCATTGCTTGAACTGAACCAAACCCCTGAAGGCATCAGAATACCTGAGGTCCTTAAACCCTATTGCGGATTCTCAATAATAAATTAATCGCCGGACTTGACCGGCCTGTAAAATATCGTATATTTATAGCTGTTTTAATCCCACACTGGATGAGAAGGTTTACACTTGTAATTCTCTTCGTGATTATATCCGGCATTTCCTTTGCCGGTCTTACATTTGGGATCAAAGCAGGGTATAACGCCAACAAACTTTCGGCCAATATTGACTCTATCAGTTCCCAGTTCAAATCGGGGATGCAGCTAGGGGTTTTCCTGCGGTTAGGGAAGCGTTTTTTTGTTCAGCCCGAATTGTATTATTCCCTTCAGGGAGCGCAATATGCTCTGAACGACCCCTTAAATACAGGCTCCTGGAGCCAGAAAATTACCATAGGCTCCATTGATGTTCCTGTTTTGCTGGGTTTCAAGATCATTAATGGAAAAAAGATCAATTTCCGGGTCAATTTAGGGCCGGTGGTCTCGTTTGTCACAAACACCCAGGTAAAGGATCTTAACGACCTGCTGCCCGGCCCTCTCACAGGCAGCAGCATCAACCCGGTCAACTGGTATCTTGTGGGCGGTCTCGGTCTTGACCTGTGGTTCCTCACTCTGGATGTGCGTTACCAGGGAGGCCTCAACGATATCATTAAAAGTGTTGAAAGCGGGGGACAGACCTGGAATTTCAGCAGTAAGAACAATGTATTCCAGGTAAGCCTCGGATTTAAAATTCTGTGACATGATGCAGAATTCAAAACATACAATATATAGAAACAGGTTGACCACCCTGTTGTATATTTTTACCGGTCTGGCCATGGTCTCCCTGTTTTTCCTTTCGTGTGTTAAAAAAGGCTCCGACCCGGTGCCTGTCCCTATCTGGGTTGATGAAACCGCCGATTCGGCCCGGCTCAACATCCTTGTCCAGACCCCACAGGGACTGATTCTTGTTAACCAGTATGTAAACCTGGCTCTTAGCCGCGATAGCCTGGGCAACAGCATCCGGGTGCGAACGGAACGCACCAGCATTGCCGGTGTGGCTATATTCCGCCGGCTGTATCCGAGGATGATCTATTACAACTGTTTTGCAGTGACCAACGGACAGTCGTTCTTTGGTTCTGGTAATGCCAGGATGTTACCGGGCATGACCAAAGACACTATTTTAATCGTCCATTAGCAGGTGAAAGTCGGGGGAACGCATTACCGGACGGTATGGATGGAAGCTTCTTCCGTATATTTCATTGAACAAAACCTTCTCCCTTTTGAATTCCGTATCCAGGAGTCGGCAAACTACAGTCAGTCCTGCAATGCCATCAGGACCATGCAGGTCAGGGGAGCCGGGGCTATAGGCGCTATCGCAGGTTTTGCCATGGCCCAGGCTTTTGTTGAAGCAAAAGAAAAAAACGAGCCTTCTCTGGCTTTCAACGCGAGGCTGGAGATCGAAGCGACCCGCCCTACGGCAAGAAACCTCTTTTTCGCCGTTGAGAAAGTCTTTGCTGCCGGCCTTTTATCTTCAGAAGAAGCTGTTGCTGAAGCTCTTGCGATAGCCGACAAAGACGCAGAGGATTGCCGGAAAATCGGAGAATACGGCAGCAGCCTGATCCATGACGGGTTCCGCATCGAGACCCACTGTAATGCAGGCTGGCTTGCTTTTGTAGATTATGGATCAGCTTTATCTCCCATATATACAGCACATGAACAAGGAAAACATGTTTTTGTGTATGCTGATGAGACCCGTCCCCGTAGCCAGGGAGCACGGCTGACTGCTTGGGAACTAGGTCATCAGGGGATACCCCATACCATCATTCCCGACAATGCAGGGGCCTGGCTGATGTCGCTTGGAAAAGTCGATCTGATGATCGTAGGAGCCGATCGTATAGCGGCAAACGGAGATACTGCAAATAAAATAGGTACTTTTGAAAAAGCTTTGGCAGCCAAAGCCCTCGGGATCCCGTTTTATGTCGCAGCTCCCTTATCGACTTTTGACCTGAGCTGTAAGACCGGGAAAGACATCCCTATTGAAGAACGCAGCCAGGACGAAGTACTTTATGCCGAAGGACCTGATGAGACAGGTGTAATAAGGAAGATCAGGCTGGCATCGCCTGGTTCGGGAGCGTTTAACCCGGCTTTTGACGTTACTCCTGCCTCGCTGATAAGCGGGATCATTACTGAGAAAGGGATCGTGGAGGCGGGAAGGATTGATTGACTGATTGACTGATTGACTGAAGGATTGAATTTTCGCTACTTAAATAATATACCATATGTCTAAAACAACCCTGTTACGCCTTTTGACCGCTATTGCGATCACATTCGGAATTATTACCGCTAGCTCTGCCCAGGACACTAAGCCGGTAGCTAAGCCGGTAAAACCCGTAAAAGAGAAAACAAAGGAAAAACCCGCCGCCAAGGAAAAAGACGGGGATAAAGAAAAGAAGAAGGAGGATTCGGTTTACAATTCCTCTTTGGTCTCGGGCTTGAAATGGAGAAGCATAGGCCCGGCTTTTACATCGGGCCGTATCGCCGATTTTGCTGTAAATCCTTCGAATCACAGTGAGTGGCTTGTTGCCGTTGCCTCGGGCCATGTATGGAAAACCGTGAATAACGGGACCACTTTTGAACCGGTGTTCGACAACAATGGAGCGTACTCCATGGGTTGTATCATATATGATCCAAACAACACCAATGTTCTCTGGCTTGGTACCGGCGAACATAACCACCAGCGTTCCATCGGTTACGGGAACGGTGTATATAAAAGCTGTGATGGCGGTAAAAGCTGGAAGAATATGGGACTGAAAGATTCCAGGCAGATAGGTAAGATCGTTGTTGACCCAAGGAACTCCGATATAGTGTTCGTAGCTGCCGAAGGCTCTGTTTGGGGTCCAGGAGCCGAGCGTGGCTTGTACAAGACCACCGATGGCGGAAAGACCTGGAAGAAGGTGCTCGAGATCAGCGAAAACACCGGGGTGAACAATATCCTGATAGATCCGAGAAATCCCAACCTGATGTATGCTTCATCGGAACAGCGTCGCCGTCACGTGTTTACTAAGATCGGTGGCGGTCCTGAGACGGCTTTATACAAATCGGTCAACGCGGGTGAGAGCTGGGACAAGATGACCAATGGCTTACCTTCGGCCGACATGGGAGGCATCGGACTGGCGTTATCTCCCATTAATCCC
>Ga0194062_1000298_pt1 | contig 20472 bp, 15 predicted proteins | sample SepL2225m_MetaG_FD_155481 | JGI IMG/M metagenome (GOLD analysis project Ga0194062, IMG submission 155481) | Anoxic zone freshwater microbial communities from boreal shield lake in IISD Experimental Lakes Area, Ontario, Canada - Sep2016-L224-25m | ecosystem: Environmental > Aquatic > Freshwater >... | reverse complement strand
CGGATGCGCCACCGGCTGAAGACGGCGGAAGGCAAGGCGATCTACGCACGGCGCAAATCCACGGTGGAACCGGTGTTTGGCATCATCAAACAGGTGATGGGCTTCCGCCAGTTCCTGTTGCGTGGATTGAAGGCCGTGACGGGGGAATGGACGCTGGTCTGCATCGCCTACAATTTGAAGCGGCTCCATGTGCTGGCGGGATAACTTTGCCCAAAGGGAAGGAAAAGCCGCATTAATGTCGAAAAACGCTCCATAAAGGGGCGAATTAAGGCGTGGCAATCGTTTTTCAGCCTTTTTGAGGAAGGGAAACTGTCGTACAACTCTAAGTCGGACAGGCTCCTAGGATGACCGTTGCCGACCCGCTGGCGATATGGGCGAATCCGCCGAGCAGAAAACGCTCATACCCTGCCAGCATCCCCGCAATCAAGCCCACCCAAGGCCCGCCTACCAGCCCTGCCGTCAAAACCATCGTATCGCGGAAGCCCAAAACGACCTGATATTCGCCCAACCCGGCGAACAGCCCTCCGGCAAACCAGTCAACCGTCCGCACGTTATGCTCCCCGATATCCAGCAAAATGCCGCTGTGGGTGGCGATGATAGCGAATAAACCAAACAACAACCCCATCATCAAACCCTGCCATCCAAACTTTTGCCTTCCCCTCAAAGCCCGGCGCACCCAAGACAAGTGGATGCAGGCGAAAGCTGCCACCACCACTAAGCAAACCCGTTGCACTAATTGCGCGGTGTAGCCAAACCACTGCCACAAAGTGTCTAATTCAAGAGATTCCACGAACTGATCCTCCGAAATATTACAATAAAGTCGGTATCTTCATGGCAAGCATAATGCCTAAGCGATAAGCTGACCATTCAGGTCAAATTGACGATCTAGGTAATTTACGGAGATCGTATCCGTAATATTACGGAGAACAGGAAAGATGCTTTACTAACAAGATGGTTGCAGGCAAAGTCTCACTGCCATTAAGTTAAGCCTAGTGTGGGAGCCGCGCCCTCGCGGCGATTGGGTTCGAGGGGCCATGTTCCCGGCCTGTCCTATCGCCGCGAGGGCGCGGCTCCCACAAATCCATATGCCGCCAATCTCCTTAACTTTGCTCGTTCCCAAGCTCCAGCTTGGGAATGCGGTCTTTGAAGCTCCAGCTTCCCCGAGTGACGGTCAACGAACAAGCAGGAGCTTGCAAGACATGGGTTCCCAAGCAGGAGCTTGGGAACCAGCCAAAAACGGAAACCGCATTTTCCCCAATGGTGGGCAAGCAAAAAGCCGCTTGCCCACCCTTGCATGATTAACTGATGTTACGCGCAGCCACCAAAACCGTTGGCGGCAACGGGTTGCCGCCCTACTGGCTTATGCATCGTTCCCACGCTCAGGCGTAGGGAGGCAGACGGTTTGGGAACCCCAAGCACCCGCTTGGGTATGTGGTTTGGGGTTCCGTCGGCCCCATGCCCAAGCGGGTGCTTCAAAGCCATTAGGTTAAGAAAGCCGAGCTTTGCCTCGAATGCGAAAACGGACATTGATGGAGCGCCAAGCCCCAGCTTGGCGTCGGCCAACCCAAGGCCAAGCTGGGGCTTGGCGCTCCGAGAATCCTTAAGTTAATGGCTTTGAAGCTGGAGCTTGGGGTTCCCAGTCTGTGGTAAGGACTAAGCTTGAGGTTCACCCGATGTCGTCGGTCGGCAACCTTTTGCCGACGTGGGTACTGCGCCGAACGTGAACGGCTCAGTGCGTAACATCAGTTAAGGGATTTTTTGTAGCCATCCGAACCACTGACCCTTTAAGTTGGAGCGTATGCGCCGGAACCCAGGCTCCATGGACGGCGCGGCCTCGAGGCATCCATGCAATCTGGATTCCGGCAATCCCTGCCGGAATGACGGAAATGGGGCCATCCGGCCGGAATAAGCCCGTCCACGATCCGGAAGTGGGCGAACGGGTGTCGGAGTTTCAGTTTGCCCATGTCGGCTAGGGCCGTCAAAAAATCAGTCAAAAACGACGACTGGCGTACCGTTTTTGACGGTGTCGTAAAACCATTTTGAGGATGCCACGGAGATTCGGACGCAACCGTGGGAGGCGTTGTAGGCCGGAACTGACGGTGCGCCATGAATGGCAAACCCGCCATTGAAGTAAAGCGGGTTGTAAAGCTTCCCGAGATCGCTTTCACGCCAACCGGGGATTCGGTATTGAATGCGAAACCGACCGCGTGGGGTTTGGGCAACGCCGCATATTTGTTTCCCGGATTTTTTCGACACTTCGCAATACTTGCGGTTCGTGCCTGTGGACACGGCGATGGCGCGGTTGAGCCCTTTCCCATCAAAAAACAGTAGTATCTGACGAGGAATATCTATCTCGATGCGTGGCAAACCCAACCCCGGATGCCGCCCTTCAGGATAGGTTGCCTTGTGCAAGGCTTTCTGTGTTTCCAGCGTGTAAGTGCCGGTGCGTTTCAGTTTGGCGTACTTCTGGAACGCCACGACACCCTGCCACGTCTGTTGGTCGTAACGGCCATCGACTGCGCCCACATCGTAACGAAGTTGCGTAAGCCGTTTTTCCAGAGCCAACACAGCATCACCCCGAGAGCCAACTTGGAGAGCCTTGGTTTCGGAAAACGGGCCGGGGGCGGGCAACGGCGGTAGAGGGACTTCTTGCGTGGCTGGCGTGGCTGGCGGAGGGGTGGTGGCACCCTCGGAAGCTTCCTTCTTTTCCGGTGGGGGCGAGGTAGCCACAGCGGGCGCGGTTTTTTCGACCGTTGGCTGGATGGACGGCACACAGGAAACACCGGCAATGATTGCTGTGGCGACGGTCATCAGCTTCACCCATCGCCAATGGTATGTCCACTTTGGGCTAGGGGTTCTTGTCAGGCAATCAGACTTTCTCACACAACACCTTGACGGATTAAAGAGGCAAAAAGGATGTTAACGAAAAACACCGTGTAAAACACTGCGTAGACGAATCGTTACATTATAAGTGATGTTACGCATGGCCCTATGGCTGGAGCGTCAAAGCTTGCTTTGACATCAAGGCGAAGCCTTGACGGATACGTTGCCAAAGCAAGCTTTGGCGCTCCCTGCGTAACCTCAGATTATAAGCCAGCAAGTGTCTTTCCGTGACTCATCATTAAACCGATGCGATGAGGCTTCCAAGCTCACGCCTTGCCTGCCTTTCGCGCCGAGTTGCGCCCTATTCCAATCAGCAGGGCAAGCGTTCCCCAAAGCAAAGAGGGAACCAACCAGAACCATCTCTGATAGAAGGTTGCCGGTGGATTTTTCAGATAGGGAATCTCATAAACGCCGGCCCACTCTTCATGCAACGGCGAGCGTTCCAATATCTCCCCTGATGCCAGTGACACCGCCGAAATGCCGGTGTTGGTGGCCCTCAACACCGGCCTGCGAAATTCCACGCCGCGAGCGAGTGTCATAAGCAGGTGTTGATACGGCTCCTGCCACACACCATACCAAGAGTCGTTGGTGGCATTGACGATGAATTGGGCACCCAGTTCGGCCAGCGAACGGGTGAATTCCGGGAACAGGCTCTCGTAGCAGATTTGCGCCCCCATTGCGTAGCCATTCAACTTCAACAATTTGGTGGGGCCAGCGCCCCGTGCAAATTGACCCGTCGGCGGCAACCAGTCGCGTATCTGCGGAAATATCGTTTCGCCCGGGATGTATTCGCCGAATGCGAGCAGAATGGTTTTGCTGTAGTGGGGCGGGACAATCTCGCCATTCCGGTCAAGCACAAAAAGCGAGTTGGTGATCATGCGCGAGGGACGGTCGATGCTGTACGCCCCGGTGATTAGGGCAAGCTGACGGCTCTTCAGGTATTCGCTCAAGGCCACGGGGTAGTCTTTGGACTGGAAGCCTTCGCCCAAGAGCGCAGGGAAGGCAGTCTCCGGCCACAAGACAAAATCGACCTTGGCCTTGGTGGCTGCGAGTGCCTTGTCAGTCAAATCGGCATAGGTCTTGATTATTGCCTTCGGATAGCCTTTGCCCAACTCGGTCGCCAGTTTATCGGAACTGCCGATGTTGCCCTGAACCAACAGGGCTGTGACTTGGGCATCAGGCGAGGGAAGGCGATTCTTGAGCCAGATTCCACCGAGGTTCAAGAGCAGAAAGCCGGACGCGACTGCCGCCAGCAGTTTCGGGCCGCTGCCCTGTTTGCGGTTCCGCCAGGCATGATACAAGGGCAGATTGGCCAGTAGGGTCGCCGCGCTGAGTCCGCGAAAGCCGACCACTTCCGCCCAATGGTAAATGGGCAAGTTGACGCTGTACCAGGAATAACCGAAATTCCAGTCGAACAGGGTCAGCGAGTAGGCTTCACATAAGGTGGTGATCAACGCCATCAAACCGAGCGAAAGCCGTTCCGGCCATTGAAAGTGGCGTTGGCCTAAGAACCACAACACACCGGCCACGGGAACGAACAAGTGGGCCAGCAAGCCAAATGCCACCATGCCTAGCACCGCCACAGGCCAATCCAAACCAGCAAATTCATGCAATAGGTAGGTGACCCAGTTGAATCCAATCAAGGTGAAAATAAAGGATGTGAGGAGTCCGCCGAAAAAAACGTTCTTCAAGCGGGTTTGCCGTTGCCAGAAGATCCATAGCGGCACGAAGCAGAACAGCGAAGCCCACGGAGGAAAGGGGATGTAGCTGGTTCCGATCAGTACGCCTGACAAAACAGGGAGTAACCACAGGCGATTCTGGCTTGAAGGTGGATTGCTCATGATTTATTTATGCCAAATGTACGTTGCCACAGAGCCAGCATCCATAACGGCTTGGGTCATTTTGCCGCTGAATTGGATATTGAAGGTTTGAGCATCCTCGCTCGCATTAAAAACGATTAACACAATATATCCATTTGGCGTAACGAAAGCCACATTAGGCAAAATATCAACATCATCCGAGAAAATTCTGATGGAACCGGGGCGCACAAACTTTGCGATGTGGGCAATCACATAATATGAAACATTGGGGATAGGTGTCATATCATCCCCGATGGTCAATGCCCCCAAACAATTTGGGCAACCCCCCGGAGTATGGGGACCGCACAGGGAATCGGAGGCTAGGTTCCATTCCAGTACAGCCCGGCACCAGTTTCGGGTGGCCCCAACAATGACATTTCTCATGTGCCAGCCAAAATCTGCCTTGAAGCGGGCATCCAACCACTCTTTCCCATTCGTGGCTGCTGGATCATCGGCTCCAACCCACTGTTCGGTAAAATACATCTTCATATCAGGATAGGCCATGTGGACTTCAGACAAAGCGTCTATGTCTCCGGCATACAAATGCCATGCCGCTCCAGCTAGAAATTGCCTAGCCTCGGCATCCCCGAATATAGCGAGGGGATATTCTTTTTCATCGCAATTGTGATCCCAGCAAAACAGTTCGATTCCACCTAAACCTGCTTCACGCAAACTAGGGCCTAAATGGTTCTTGACGAAATCAGCCTGCTCCCAAGCCTCCATTAACATGCTAGGTTCGTTTTCTCCGTTCAATGGTTCGTTCTGAATGGTCAATGCATGAACAGGTATTCCCTGCCCATTCATTGCCTTGATATACTTGATTAAATAATTTGCATAAATTCGATAATGTTCTGTCCTCAGTTTACCGCCTATAAAACTCTGGTTAGTCTTCATCCAAGGAGGAGCGGTCCAAGGGGAACCTATGATTTTAATGGACGGATTTATCGCCAGAATCTCCTTCAGCAAGGGGGGTACCTCCCGGTCTCCTGCTTCGATATTGAAATTCACTAGATCCGGATCGAAGTATCCCTCTGGCATATCGTCATAGGAAAAAGAACGTTCGCTTAAATCCGATGCACCTATGCTTAGGCGCAAAAAACTCACCCCGATCCCATTTCCTTCAGTGGAGAACAGTTCCCGTAGCAAAGCATTTCTTATTAAAGCAGGCAGACGGCTGATGAGCAAAGCGCTCCCACCGGTAAGGGCAAAACCGAATCCATCCATGGTTTGAAAAGACTGTGTCGCATCCACTTGTATTGTGAAAGCATCACTTCTGGCATCAACAAATCTGCGATTTTCCTCCTGCTTTTGGAATAAGGCGCTTCGATCTGATCGGGTCAGCCAAACTTCAACCGCCGGGAGGCCGGTTGGAAAAAAATAGTTGATAGTCTTTGTCTGGTCTTGCATGGAGTGGCTCTTTATGTGGTAAACCAAGTTAATTATTGACGTTGCATTGGAATATGTCCAAGCATCATGGACTGCCTCCTAGTGATGAAGGCTTTACACCTTTGATTGTTCAGTCTTCAACCCTTCTGCAATCCGTTTTGCCACCAGCCATTCTAACCGACATTCCGCACCCCCAGCATAACGCTTTGATAATATAAGATTAAATTTTTCGAAAAAAATGGTCATGGAAAAATTAGTATTAAAAAATCAAATAATTGCGAAAGGGGGTGCGGAATGTCGGTTCTAATAACCCGATATCAAAAAAGCTAAAATTGCCGTATGAATCTCGCACGAGTATGTTGTTAAAGCTATCTGGCTGGATGTTTTGTGCAACATCCATGATGACTGATTTAAAATAAGGCAAGTGATGCTGAAATCAGATGTAAGTTCATCTAAAGTCAAGCTAGTTTGGTTTCTCCGCCAGAGATGATGCGCCAAATCGGCAAGACCACACAGCGAAAGACAGCCTGTTCACCGGCACGATCCGGCAAGTGACGGTGGGCTTTGCAGCCGGGCCAGGGCCAATGTTCAAAACGAACTCTTGAGGATATGCCGGCATGAAGGCCACTCTACGGGAAAAGCGTTTTCGTAAATCCCCTAAGGCGCTGGCAAGAGGATATCGTTATCCGCCGGGGCGGGTTTGCCGGCACTGGTTGGCATATTCATCGCCACCCGGCTGTGACCGAGCAGGGTACCGGTGGCAAAGGCAAGGTCGATCAGGGACGCTTGGTAATCGCCGATGGCGCGCACTTCGCGCAATTGCGCCTCACCCAGGCGGGTGAGCGTTTCCAGCACCTCGGTCATGGTGCGCATGCCCTCGCGGAATTGTTTCAACTCGGCATCGTAGTTGAGGCCGGCGAGAAGGACGTTCTGCCTGGCCGCGAGTATCCGTTGCCAGTTCTGCCCCAGTTGGTCCAGGGCGTCATAAATTTCCCGCTTTACGCTCAGTTCCCGCAACTGCTTGGTGGTAAGCCGCTGCAAGCGTTCTTGCACTGCCCGTTCCAGTTTGGAACGGCGCAGTTCATTGCTGACCGGATACTCCATCCGAACGCCCACCGACCAGTCGGAATAATCCCCGTTGATGGCTTGGCTGAACGCGCCGCCGAAGGAGGTGGTGTCCCGCCCCAGCGATGCATAGCTATAGTCGAGCATGAACATCGGCAAGGTCTGGTTGCGCAGGTAATCCACCTTGGTCAAGTCGGCGGCCAGTTTCAGTTCGAGTTCCAGCAATTCCAAGCGCCCGTCCAGCGCACGGTTGACCAGTTGTTCGCGGTCGAAGTCAAAACTGACCAAGGTCGGCGGTGTCTGCGGGATCAATACGGTGGGCGTGTCCATCCCTAATCTGGGGTCGTTGAGCATTAGCTTGAGTTGGCGCTGGCGCAGTTTCAGGCTGGTCTCGGCAATAATCAAACCCTCCACGCGCTCGGCCACGCCGATTTCGGCGCGGTTGATCTCCACTGCCGCAGTAAGCCCCTCGGCGACGCGTTTGCGCACCATGGCCAAATTGTCCGCCGCATTCTCGTATTGCTGTCGGCGCACATCCAATTCACCCCAGACCACATACAGCGCCCAGTAGGCACGGTCGATGGCGGCCAGCACCCGAATCGCCTGTAGCCGGGTCTTCACGTCCACCACCTGCTGCTCATAGCGGGCGATGCGGATGCCGGCGACATTATTGTCGATCCCGGCATCGCGCAGCAGTGGCTGGCTGATGGAGAAGCGCAGCGCACTGAGATACTGGTCGGAGGGGACACCCTTTAATTGCTTTTTTTCATCAAACGGCGCACTGAGGGTGATCTTGCCGCCAGTGCGCAGCGGAATGACCACGCCTGCGTCCAGTTCCAGAACATCAGTGCGTTGGGGTATGGCGGTGAGTTTGGCCTCTTGACCATTCAGCGGCGAATCCGGGTCTGGCGTAGTAAACCTGACCACATCTTGATTGAGTGCCGGGGTATATTTATTGGCATATTTTGCCTTGGCAAAAATCAGGTCGTCGAACTTGGCCTCTTCCTCGCTAATCGAGGTGGCCGCAATTTTGGGGTCGATCAGGGCTATCTTCAAGTCGAGGTTGTTTTCCAATGCCAGTGCGCGGGCCTCGGCAATGGTCAACTGTTTGCTGGCTTCTGGAGGCGTTTTCCTTACGAGTGGGCTGTCTGGCTTTCCCGGCGGCAATCCACCCCCGGCTTTTTCCCTGCGTTCGTTGAACTTGGGCAATGCCTGCTCCACGCTTTCCGGGGCGGACTTTACGAGTTTGTCAATCGGAAGCCCTTCTTCGGTCTTCAATCTGGCCTCGACCTTGTGCGCGACCGCCGGGTTGGGCGCGGTGTCGAAATAAGCGGCGCAGCCGGCTAGGCAAGGCAAGGCCAGCAAGGCAGCGCGGCGGAGGAAGCAAAATGTTTTCATCCTAAGAGTCGCAAACATACCCTGCCATTTCTTTAGCGGACAAGACAATGTATTGCACTTGACTGTTTGGTTTTCATTTTTCCACCTGTATGGTAAATCTGGCCAGAGTTTGTTGGCGGGTCATTTTATCTTCTGCCGGGCCAAATCGGTTGCCGGGGTTTCTGGAGTCAACAACGGGGGAAACGCATTCAGTTGCCGCCACAACTCATAGGCCATGGTGACTTGGTTCAGCAATATCCAGCCCTTGACGCGCACCCCTTGACGCAAAAAGCGCGCGGCCGGCCAGGGGTATTCGGTTTCATCTGGCACTACCAGCAGCCGGAATTTCCCCTTGCCATCGTCGGCGGCATCGACAAAAGCGACGGTGCCGGCAAAAGTCCCCACGGCCAATGCCGGCCAGCCGACAAACTGCAAGGCGGGCCAGCCCTCGAACTGCAACCTTGCGCCACGGCCTGGAGTGATGAGCGCGGCATCGTTGCCGTCCACCCAAAGCTCCACGGCACGCACATCGACATCTGGCACCAGGATCATCAATGGCTCGCCTTGGCGTATGATGTCAGCTTGAGGATTGACCAGCAGGCGGAGCACGCTGCCATCGCGGGGGGCTTTGATAGTCTGCGCTTGCTGGCGCGAGACATCGACCTCGCTTTTCAACAGACTGGTCTTGCTTTCTTCCAGTTCCCCTTGAGTCTTGTTGGCCGATGCCGTGGACGAGTCGATGCGGGCTTGCGCGTCGGCGCGGATGCGGCCAATTTCCACCTCTGTCGCATGCTGCTCGGCCAGTGCCGCGTCCAACCCTGCCTGGGCGCTGCCTAGACTGCGCCGGGCGACAATGCCGTCGCGTTCGGCAACCTCAAAATCGCGCCGGGACACCAGCCCGTCGTTAAGCAAGCGGCTTAGCCTCTCGGTCTGCGTGTTTGCCGCATCAACGGTCGCCCGGGCGGAAGCCAAGGCTTCGTTTGCCGAACGCGCCCGTTGGCGGGCCACTTCCAGCCGGTATTGTGCGGCGGCGGCTTGCAATTCCCGCGTGGCGACAAAATCGTCGATTTGCAAGCGGTAGGCGTGCAGTTCTGCTTCCTTGGCGGTCAATTTGGCGGCGCTGGCTTCACGCTGCTGGCGCAAGCGACCAAGCAATTCAGGATCGACATCGGCAATTTCCACCAATACATCGCCGGCCTTGACCTTGATGCCCTCGCGGGCATGCCATTTTACGATGCGCCCGGCCACCGGCGATTCAATGGTTTGTTGACGCTCGACCGGGGCGAAAGCCGAAACCTTGCCCGTGCCGACGATGTTCTGTTGCCAGGGTGCCAACAACAAGGCGGGCGGCGTTAGCAGAAACAACCACACGAACGCACGCGCCAAAGTGCTGACCCGGCGCGGGGTCCGTGCGGCACTGAGCGCCGAGAGTCTGGCGGTCATGTCAGCCATGGCGCGGATACCCTCCATTGGGTTCGTTCGCAGACCTGGCAGCGCCGATAACCCGTCCGCTAGTTGGCAGTTCCACCACCCGCCCGCACAGGGCGGCAACCGACGGGCTACGGGTCAGCACCAGCAAGGTCCAAGGCGCATTGGCGGCAAACAACGCTTTGCCGATATGCCGACGGGTGTTTTCGTCCATCTCGTCAAGCACACCATCCAGCAGCAGTAGCGCGGGCCGTCCGGCAATCGCACGGGCGAGCGTCAGCAAACGGGCCTGGGCAGCGGACAAGGGCGATCCATTCGGGCCGACAACCGTATCCACGTTCAATCCAGGCAAGCTTGCCCACTCATCCGCTAGGCCAACCATCGCCAACGCCCGCTCCACCTCATCAATGTCAATGCCTGGACGGCCCAGCCGCACGTTTTCAAACAGGCTGTCCTCAATGATTTCGGCAGTGCCGACCACGGCAATGCGAGTGCGCAGGGCATCTAGCCTGAGATGGCCAATATCGATGCCGTCGAATTCGATGTGTCCCTCCACAGGCTGGCGCAGCCCGCATAAGAGTTGTGCCAAAGTGCTTTTACCGCTGCCATGCCCGCCCAGCACCGCGACCCGCTCACCGGCCTGAATGGCGAAGTCCAACCCGGCAAGCACTGGCCGTTTCGAGCCGTAACCAAAAGACAAGCCGCGCACCGCCAGCGTCGCCGGGCCAGGCATGGCGGGTGTCGCGCCGTGTCCCCGCTCCAGCGGCAAATCGAGCAAATGGCCGATCTTGTGTACACCGGCCATCAGGTCGTAGAAACTTTCCAATTGTTTGCCGAATTTAATCAAGGAAGCCAGAACCGTGGACACGATCAACTCGGCGGCCACTAATTGGCCCAAAGTAAGCTGGCGAGTGATGACTAAATATCCGCCAATTGCCAGCAAGGCCGTAGTGGCCACTGCATACAGGGACACCGAACCGATAATCTGCCGCAGCAACACCCGGTAATGTGTGCGTTTTGTTGCCAGATAGGCATGGGCGAGCGTGTCGGTGCGATCAACCGCCCATTGTGGCCCGCCGTCGGATTTGAACGTCCACAGGTTGCGGGCGATAATTTCCAGCCAGGCGACCAGCGCATATTTTGACACGGATTCTTCAATGGCGGAGGCCACTGCCCCGCGACCCAACACGAACATGATCAAGCCAATCGAAACCAGCAGCACGATGTCGAAGGCGAGCAGAAACGGATGGTAAAACGCCAGCAAAATCAGCCCCACAACCGCCTGCATCAACAGCGTGAGACCATCCAGCAGCAAGGAGGAACCGGCCTTTTGCACGGTCAGCACATCGAAGAAACGGTTGACCAATTCGGCACCATGCTGGCTGTCGTAGACTTCGCACCGAGCCTTGGGCAGTCGGTAGGCCATGTCGGCGGCGAGACGCACAAAAATGCGGCGTTGCACGAGTTCCACCAGATATGATTCCAGCACATAAACGGCACCGGAAAACACTAGGAAGATGAACAGGATGATGGACAACACCGCAAGCGGCTGGCCCATGCCGCCTATCGCCACGGTGTTGACCAAAGCCTGCACCGCCACTGGAGGGGCTAGGGCAAGCAGGCCAGAACCCACCGCCAACCCCAGCAGCAACCCTAGATCGGCGCTTTCGGGCCGCATCATCTCAATCAAGCGGCGCATCGGCGGCATGTGCTGGCCGTCGGTGCTGACCGCATCCGCAAAGGGCGCTTGCGGTTGCACCGAGACCCAATCTGTCGGCTGATCTTCGGGCGAACCGAGCATTTCCGCCACTGCCGAAGGTTTGAGCAGGTGCTCTTCGATCAACTCGCCCCGCACCACCACCGCCTTGACCCGGCCAGAGCGGAAGCCAAGCAGCACCAACCAACCGGTTCCATCATTCAGCAAGCCAACCAGCGGTGACTGCGCACCGATGGTTTCAGCCGCAATACTTGGCTTCAGTGCCACCCGGTCAATCCGCAAGCCGCATTCCTTTCCCGTTGCGGCCAGCCAATCCAAGCGGTTTTGTGGATACGTCCTGGCAACGCGGCTAGGCGCCACACGAGGTGATTTATCTTGGCCGAACAGTTTCAACAGAAAATCCAACAGCGTTTGTGCCGCCCGATTCTGGTCTGGATTGTCTTTGGGATCGGTGAATACGCTCATGGGGAAATAGTGGGATGCCTTTGAATCAACTTGGGCTGAAAGCACGGGAAAAGTCTACTGGGTTTCTCGTCTGAAGTGTACCGGGCGCCTTTCATCGCCTCAACCATCTTGCAAGCCTGCCTAACAAGGAAGGATACAAAAACGCCTTGGCGAAACCAGTTATACCCTCATCCGGTGCCAATTCGAGCAAACACTTATACGACAATCGCGCAGGCTCCAGTTTGCCAGTGGCGGCAAAATAGGCGCACATCACTCCTGTGAATCCGGCAAACTCTGACACATGATAACGCCTGCGGTTTGGGTACAGCAGCGACAAATCAAGATTGCCGTCGAAGATTTCGGGTATTTTGTCTGGTTCGCCTTCCAACAAGCAGATTTGGGCGTAGTTGATCTTGGCGAATAGATAATCCGGGTGTTTTTGATAGTTCTCAAGGGCTATTTCCCGCGATGCAGTATGGTTGCCAATGGATGCGTAGGCGGAAGATAAATAGTTGTACAACACCGGAACATCTGGATAGTTTTCTTTTAAAACAAGAAGTTCTTTGATTGCTTGTTTTGTATTGTTTTTAACCATGTCTAAAAGATCCGGCAAACGATCCTCGACAGGTTTTGGCAAATTCAGTCTTTTTATTGGGTCGTAGGTTATTTCATAGTTGATGAGACGATACTGTTCGCCCTCCTTGTTGAATTTGACGGGTGATTGCCTATGGCCGGGCTTCGGTTTTTTGCGTGTCATTCGGGTTGGCCTGTTTGTCTTGACACTATTTTTGCCGGAAACACTTGCTGGCGCAAGCTTATTCCGGCCTAGCTGAATAAGTGATGTTACGCACAGCCACCAAAACCGTTGGCGGCAAAGGGTTGCCGCCCTACGGTCTAGGGGCTGGAATGGCCATAACCGCCGTAGGTCGGCAACCCTTTGCCGACTTGTGCGTAACATCAGTGAATAAAAGCGCCAACGGTTTTGCTTGGCTCCCTTGCGAATCCAGTCAGTTCCACGGTGGCAGGAACCCATTGACTTTAACCGTTTTCCATCATGCCAGCCAGTTCAACCGCCCTGTTGCCAACCTGCGTGGCCCATTTGCTTGAGAGCATCTCCTCTGCCGCACTGGAATAGTCGCCATCCTGCAAATACGATAGCATGCGGGTGAACCCAAGCAGCCCCTGCACCCCCAGATTGAAAGCCATTGAAATAAGCACATTCTGCCTGGCAACTGAGAGGCTTCTCCACCAAGGCAAACTCACATCAAGCTGTTTACTTACCCTGTCAATGTCATTGTGCAAAAGCAGCATGGCTTCGTCTTTGGTGATCCCCGTGTCGTCAAGGTTCCTGCCCACCCCTATGGTCAGTTTGTTGCTGGCATCCATGTAGGGTTTCAATTGCAAGCCCTCATGCTGGATTAGCAGTTCATCAACGTTGTATGAACTATAGGGCGAAGGTGTCGCAGCAGGACGCAACCCGGTGTGTGCCTTTTTATGGGCGCAAGCCGAAATTGACAATGACACAAACAATAAAATCGTAAACTTGGGAATAATATTCCGATGGGTTGTCATTTCATTTAACCTTTTGATAATGCTTTGGATTATTGTGATCGGCCGGATAAATATAAACCGTCGGAGAGGAAATGGCAAACCGTGCTTTTTTGATTTCTTGCCCTTCCCAAACAGGACAGAGTAGGATCAATAGTGTCCCTCTGCGGTTTTGGCATCCCTGCCAAAATGACGGATCAACAACATGCATTTAGGATAAACTAACGCCACTGACGGACTATGCCCCTTAATCAATATGAGCCACATCCAAACCTACCGCCGTGAATTGGACGACTATCGCCGCGTCGCCGGAGCCGAGAATGAAGGCACGGTGTCGCAAGCCTTCGCCTCATTGTTGAAAGCCGAAGGCGCGGAACACAAGCTGATTTTCACTCAACAACATGCGTTCAAATCCAGGGACGGCGCGGCTTTGCGGGCTGACGGCGCATTGGTGGACCGGTTGCGGCTGGTGCATGGGTTTTGGGAAGCGAAAGACAGCAAAGACGACTTGGACAAGGAAATTGCTGCCAAACTCGCCAAGGGCTACCCCGCAGATAACCTGATTTTTGAAGACACCATCAACGCCGTGTTGTATCAACATGGCGATGAAGTGTTGCGCATCCCGCTGTCCGACGATGCCGCGCTGCAAAAACTACTAGACCGTTTCTTTGGCTACCTGCCTAGGGATGTGGCGGATTTTCAAATCGCCAAGAATAAATTCTTGACCGAACTACCGCAAGTCGCCGTCGCCCTGTCCGACATGTTGGCTAAAGCTTACGACGAAAACGCGGATTTCAGGACGAAGGCGGCGGCGTTTTTGGACTTGTGCAAGCGCTCCATCGGCGAGCGCGTGACCCAAAAGAACATCGACGAGATGTTGATTCAGCACATCCTCACCGACCAGATTTTTCAGGCCGTGTTTCCGGCTTCGGTCTTCCATCGGGCCAACCATCTGGCGCGGTCAGTGTCGGATTTGGAATTGACGTTCTTGCGAGGCGAGGCACGACAAAGCCTGTTGTCGCGCTTGGAGCCGTATTTTGCCGCCATCCGCCGCACCGCCGCCAATGCCGTCACCCACGAAGACAAGCAAGACTTCCTCAAACAAGTGTATGAGGACTTTTACACCGCCTACAACCCCAAAGACGCGGACAAGCTCGGCGTGGTCTACACCCCGCATGAAGCGGTGCGCTTCATCATCGAAGGCTGCGACTGGCTGGCGCAACAGCATTTCGGGCGCAGATTGGCGGACCCCGGCATGGACATCCTCGACCCCTGCACCGGGACCGGCACGTTCATTGTCGATTTGATTGATTTTTTGCGAGGCGACCGGCAAGCCTTAATCCGCAAGTTTGACGGTGAAATCCACGCCAATGAAATCGCCATTTTGCCGTATTACATCGCCTGTTTAAATGTCGAACAAAGCTTTTATGATGCGACCGGTTCATGGAAGGATTTCAAAGGCGCATGTTTCGTCAATACCTTGGACAACTGGGGTTTCGAGCAAACCCATAAAGGAGCCATCGCGGATATGTTCGGTACGCTGACCGATGAAAACCACGAGCGCATACTTGCCCAAAATGCCCGCAAAATCCCCGTCATCATCGGCAACCCGCCGTATAACGCCAACCAGCACAACGAAAACGACAATAATAAAAACGACCCCGCGCCAAAAGCCGATAAACGTATTAAAGAAACCTACCTAAAAGCCAGCACCGCACAGAAAACCAAGCTCTATGACCCGTATATCCGCTTCATCCGTTGGGCTTCGGATCGAATTGGGGAACAGGGGATTATTGGGTTTGTCACTAATCGCTCGTATTTGGATTCCCGCCAAGCCGATGGTTTGCGCAAGGTATTGGCGCAGGAGTTTCAACAGATATGGATTGTGGATTTGATGAGCGATGTGCGCAAAAATCCGAAAATATCCGGCACGAAATATAACATCTTCGGCATACAAACCGGGGTTGCGATTATTTTTCTGGTGCGTAATCCCAAGTTTGAGGGGTTTGACATACATCACCTAGCCTTGGATGATTTCATGACGGCGGTGGAAAAACGCCGATGGCTCTCGGCGCATACCTTGCGGCTATTGGCTAAAGCGGGTGAATTTGCCGGTGTCAGGCCGAATGATAGAGGGGATTGGTTAAACCAACCGAAGCATGATTGGTCTGGTTTCCTTGCAATTGCTACAAAAATGGTTAAGGCAGGGAAAAGCGATGAAGCTATATTTAAGAGTTACTCATTAGGTATATCCACTAATCGGGATGAATGGGTCTATGGAATAACAAATAATGAGGTCAGCAAGAAAATAAGATTCTTTTTAAAAACGTATTTTTCTATGCTAGAAGGAAATAGAGAAAATGAAACAGATATTAAGCTATCTCGCAACTTAAAGCGTAGATTGGCATCAGGAAAAAGAGAAGACTACTCTAATGATTTAATATGTAACGCTGTATATAGACCATTTGTTCAATTTAAACTTTACAGGTCATATCTTCTTATAGATGAACGAGGTTCAGCAGATAAATTCTTTCCAGATAAACAAGAAAATATTGCTATAGGCACAATGGGTGATGCGGCAGATAAACCATTTTCTTCTCTAGTAACAAACATATTAGCTGACTTAAACTTTCTTAGTCCAGCAGCAGCCGGAACCAAGTTTTTTCCTCTTGATTGTTTTGCTGTAGACCACACCCGCCACGACAACATCACCGACTGGGCGTTAAACCAATTCCGCAACCATTACCCCAAAGAAACCCTTGACAAACGCGATATTTTTGATTATGTCTATGCTGTTCTACACAACCCCAATTATCGGGAAAAATATGCGCTGAATCTCAAGGCCGAATTCCCCCGCATTCCATTTTATGCCGAGTTTAGACGGTGGGCCGATTGGGGCAAGCACTTGGTGGATTTGCACACCGGCTATGCCGACTTGCCGGGTACGCCTCTGACCCGCACCGATACCTTGCCGAATAAAAACCCTAAGCAAACCACTCTGACGGGCATGGACCCGGACAGCGGGACGCAAGAGCCTTTGCCTTTGTACGAACAAACCCCCAAATGCAAACTCAAAGCCCACCCCGGCGCGGGGGCGATTGAAATTGACGCGGTGACGCGCTTGGACGGCATTCCAGAGGATGCCTGGAAATACCGGCTCGGCAACCGCTCGGCGTTGGAATGGGTGTTGGAGGAATACCGCGAGAAAACCCCGAAAGACCCGACCATCCGCGAGAAATTCAACCTCTACCGCTTTGCCGACCACAAGGAAGCCGTCATTCGCTTACTGGCTCAGGTTTGCCAAGTCAGCGTCGAAACCGTCGCCATCACCGAGTCCATGCGCGAAACGGGCGAGGCATGAAGGGGCAAAAATCGAGCGCGTAAGCCGACATCCCTAGGCCGACGAATGCTTGCTAGCCAACCGATGGCGGCAAAGAGTTGCCGCCCTGCGACTGCATTATCCCCCAAACAACATCCCCTCGACACTCTCGACCATCTGCCCCGGAATATTAAACCTTACCTCCTGATTCATCCTATCCGGCAGGCTTTTCAATACCGGACCCAATACTTCTTCAAATAGTTTCTGGGTGTCACGGTATTGGCGTTCCTTCAACTCCGCCTCCGCCCGGTGCAAGAAGTGGCCCAAGGCACTTTCTGCCAACAAGCTGGTGACGGAGAGTATCGCCGGTGCGATGATGAAATCTTGCACACCGATGCCCCCGGTATGCAAAGCCAGCCCTAGGGCGGCCGCGTCGGCGGTGACCCGGGTGGCGCGTAAAGTGTTGAGCACGGCAGGATGTTCGCGCAGCTTGTCATGGAGTTGGTGGGCGGTGCGCTCGATTTCCGGCTGGAAATCTTGCACATGGCGGGCAATGGCGGCTGCGCGGGCAGCCTCGCCTTTCCTGCTTTCATCCTTGAGCAAGACCCCTAGCTCTCGCCAATAGGCCGTCATCGCCCCATCCATCCCGCCGCGCTCCAACAAGGACTGTTGCACATGGATAAACAAATGCTCCAGAGTGCGGTTGAGCACCATCGTTTCCTGGCCTAGATTTTCCCTGCCGCCAAAACTTCTTCCCAAACGGACAAGCTGCCGAACCGGCCAAGTAATCAGTTTGCGTGCGGCCACCATGCCACCGGCCAAACCGGGGATTTCCAGCAAGGTCAACAATTCAGCCAAGGCCCGCTGAAACGTCTCATAGTGGTGGGGATGATCCAGAAAATCGCGTCGGTAAATGGCCATCGCCTCGTTCATAGCAGAGTCCAGCAAACCTTCCCACTCCGTTCGCGCCGACAACTCTTGGCGGATGGGTGCCAGCCAATCTTGCCAGTGAACTGCAATCAGCCGTCGCGCCTGTTTTTCCGCGCTGCGCCGATCCACTTTGGCGCAAGTTTCCGCTAACATCCCCAATAGTACCGTGCCTTCATGTTCGGGGAAGGCCCCATGGGGATCGTCAATCCAAGGCAAAACCACCGCTTGGGGTGGCTCGTCACGCCTTGCCGCCCGCCATTTTTCCCGTAAAGAGCGAACCAGCGTGTCACGGGAGGCGGCATTCAGCTTGTTCAGGCAGACCACCGTCGGTTGGGCCAACGGCTCCAATAAATTCATCATGTCCCACACCGACTGGTCGGCGTATTTGTCCTTGCTGACCACCAATAGAATGACATCCGCCAAGGCCGCTGTGCGTAGGACGGCGGTGCGGTAATCCGTCGCGTCCACCGAATCGAAATCGGGTGTGTCCCAGATGATAGAGGGGGGGAGACGATGACCCGGAAGGGCAAGCGCCTCGTCCAAGGTGAAAAATTCATAACGCCCTTCGGGCAGTTCGTCGATGGGGCAGCGGCGATAATCGCGAAAATAGCCCTCCAGCCAGTCCCAGGCCAAATTCCCAGTATTTAATGGAAAACCTTGAGAATGCACCGTATAACCTGCCAATGGGCTGACCCCCGCCCTGACCTCGCCTAACAACAGATTGACCAGCGAACTCTTGCCCGACTGGGTGGGTCCGATCACGGCGATTTGGACGGGATGTCCGGGCTTTACCCGGTTGATCCCGGCCTTTTCCAAGAATGCCTCGGCCAAACGCAGGGAAATGAGGTTGCCCTCCAGTCTGCGGGCATAGGGGCCTTGCCCTAAGGCATTCAAGACACATTCATGGCGCTGGCGAAGCAAAGTGACGCAGGCTGCGAGGGAGGCGAGTGGATTCACGGTTGGAGAGTTGGATGCAAAGCCCGTATTGTACACGATGGCGTTGCGGGGGCGCTGGCGGGGAGGTTGGGTCATAATGAAAGCTGCATAGGTGGTGACTCGTCATTATGCATCAGGCGCAACGTTAAGAAAAATTTTGATCGTGTGCAAATCCCGGCATGCTTCCTATTGAATAACCGTCAGTCTGTTCCGATTTTTGCCTGAAAATCAAGCTGGCTGCTTGTCCCCGCTTGGACAGGGTTTGTCGGTCGGGTGGCGCTGGTGCAGCAGCAATTCTCATTATGGCTCCATTGCCGTCATTCCGGCATGGATGCCGGAATCCAGTGCCACGGACGGTAACTTGTCGGTTGCGTAAGTGTTTGAAAAAGGCTTGATGGCGACCCCTAGATTCACATCCTTGTGACTGGATTCCGGCATCCATGCCGGAATGACGAGTTGTCTATCAGCACTTTGGCTCATAATGAGAATTGCTGCTGGTGCAGTCGGCGTTACTAAACATTGACGGAATGTGATAGTTTGGGTATTTTATCTTGCCGTGCAAATGTGCAAAGCCCGACTTTGCAAAGAACCCCATGCTCAGCCAAACTTTGGAATGATTATGCTTATCTGGTCAAACACATTCGAGACAAAGCTAGAACTTGTCGATCTTCAACATAAAAACCTGTTCAATCTACTGAACAAACTTGTCAACAACTTAGAAATGTCAGGTATCAGAAATGAAGAATTGGAAAAAGCCATCAAACTTTTGATTCACTATACCAAAACCCATTTGCATGATGAAGAATTATTGATGATGGACAGTCGCATTGATGATCGTTTCTTTTCCAGGCATCGTATGGAGCATAATTCCTTCTTATATGATGTTGACCGGTTTAGTGAAATATTTTCGTCTGACGATAGCATTACCGATAGGGCGGAGAAACTGGTGCGTTTTATTGCATTTTGGCTAATCGCCCACATTTTGGGAACCGATCTAGTCATGGCAGAACAGATGGCTTGCATCAAAGCGGGTATGACCCCTCAACAGGCGTTTGAAAGGGCAAAGGAACAAAAACTTGATCCTGTCATGGTCAAAATGATGTTGGATGCAATCTATGATGGCTTCTTCCGTCTCTTAACTTCATCCACACCCCGGACATTTCAATCACCATGGCTTCCGACAAAACCATCTATTTTCTAGCCGGCCTGCCGCGCAGCGGCTCCACCCTGCTCGCCAACATCCTCGCCCAAAACCCGCGCCATTATGTCACGCCGACTTCCGGCATCGTGGACATGCTGGTGCAGGTGCGCAACGGCTGGGATGCCAACGACGCCTTCCGCGCCATGGACCGACACCTGTCCGAACAGGTCAAGGGCGACGTGCTGCGTTCCATGCTGCAAGCCTATTTCGCCCACACGGACAAGCCGGTCTGCTTCGACAAGAACCGTTATTGCCGTCATTCCGCACCCCCCTTTGCTACAATTGCGCATTTCCGACCGAATTGAACGATGCCGTCCCCCGACCTTCCTAGCGCTACCGACGATAACACCTACGCGAGTTACACGCTTGACCATCACGG
>Ga0194062_1000297_pt1 | contig 20478 bp, 18 predicted proteins | sample SepL2225m_MetaG_FD_155481 | JGI IMG/M metagenome (GOLD analysis project Ga0194062, IMG submission 155481) | Anoxic zone freshwater microbial communities from boreal shield lake in IISD Experimental Lakes Area, Ontario, Canada - Sep2016-L224-25m | ecosystem: Environmental > Aquatic > Freshwater >... | reverse complement strand
TCGGCGAGTCCTGTGATTAGTTTTGATTTGAACGCGGTGGTGAGTGAGAATGGCGGCTCGGCGATTTCGAGTGTGAACTGTACTTTGATTGACCCGCTTAGCAATAATCTGGGGACGTTTTCGCTGAATTACGTTCAGGATTTAGGGAACGGTAAAAAGTACGCGAAGACTATCACTGCGGGAAGTGTTTCGTGTTTGCTGGTTGGGAATTACACTGTGCAGGTGGTTGCGAAGAATGAAGCGGGGCTGTTTAGTGCGCAGGTGAATTCGCCGCTGTACGTGAAGAATACTGCGAACGTGGCACCTGTGGTGATTAGTACGACTTTGCCGGACAGTGTGGTGAGACCTGTTTCGGGGTCTTTTGATTTGACGATTTCGATAGACGTAACTGATGCCGACGGTAGATGCGACATAAAAGATGTTTATTTCGATGCGTACAGACCTTCGGGTTCATACATTGGTGTTATTCCTATGACTTACTTCAGTAATAATGAGTGGAGATTTACTAATCCTGTTCTGCCAGCTCCAGCGGATTCTTCTTACGGATACTTCAAATATCATTTCTTTGCAACTGACCGTTCGAATGTAACAAGTGTAGGAGTCTGGGACAGTATTAAATTTGTGAGACCTTAATTTTAAAGAGAGAAAATTTATTATATGATAAAAAGAATTTTATTGTTGACGCTTCTGGTTCTGACGCTTGACGCTTACGGTCAGTCGATTCCGGAAAGTTTTAAACTGGGCAGTTTCAAAAATACTGAGGTGAAGAAACAGTCGGACAGGTTTGTGAGCAGTACTGTGGTAACACCGAATAACAGAAGATGCCCGATTAGTAATTTTATTACTGACATTTACAGGAGCGGTGATACGGTGTGGTTTGCAACGGGCAGCGGAATAATGCGGACGAGGGATAAGTTTAATTCCTTCGATAACTACGTAGGGCTGGCACCGTTTGGCGAAGATGACATCGCGGGGTTTTACTTAAAGGATAATGTTGTTGCGGTTTCGACTGCAATAAGCGAGCAGATTAGCAGTGAGAGTGTTGCAACGGGCACGGGAATTAAAGTATCAACGGATTTTGGCAGAAGCTGGAATTCATATCCTCAGCCGATGGACGGGCAGTACGATACAAATATAGTTTATGGAAACGATACACTGTATTCATTGCCTGTGGTTGTGAGGCAGCAGAATCTTTCTTACGATATTGCAATCACAAGAACGAAGAATGATTTAACCAACTATACAATCTGGATAACTTCTTTTGCAGGTGGTCTGAGAAAAACAACCGACTACGGTGTAACGTGGATGCGTGTACTTCTTCCGCCTGATGATTTAGACAGTATTTCTCCTGGAAGCGGCTATACTTTTGCTTTGAACCCGAGGAATAATCTTAACCACAGAGCATTCACGGTAAAGCCTGTGAATGATTCTACACTCGTTGTGGGAACGGCAAACGGAATAAACATTTCTACTAACTGGGGAATCAGCTGGAGGAAATATAATTTTCAGAACAGCGGTACCGGAACTAACAGAGTGGGAGGAAACTTTGTAGTAAACCTTCACGTGCAGAGATACGGCACTAAAGAAATCATCTGGGCTGCAACACGCAAGGCAGAAGATTACAACGAAGTGAATGCATTAAGCTTTTCAACCAATAAAGGTTTAACGTGGGCTTATACACTGGACGGGTATTCACCTAACGGGATTTTCTCGAAGGACTCAACCGTATACGGACTTACGGATGCGGGAATCTGGAGAGCAAGGTTCGGAACGTTTGACTGGTCGAAGCCGTCGCTGATTGCAGACCCTGTCAGTAAAGATATCTGCAGGTCAAGCAGTTTTTATGCGGGCAATTACGTCGGCGATACTTTGTACATCGGAAGTAACGACGGACTACTAAGAACACGCGAAACAGGTGTGGCATGGGCTTCGCCATGGAAGATATACCGTGCGAGTGCGTGTCTTGATGCAGGTTCGGATTTAAAAACTTACTCAGCGCCGAATCCTTTCTCGCCTGCTACTGAAGTGACGCGCATTTACTATGTTACAGGCAAGGCAAGTGCGAAGGTGACAATAAAGATATTTGATTTCGGGATGAATCCCGTGAGAACAGTAATTCAGAATGCAACGCGTACGGGTGCAAATGAATCGTTCTCGATATGGGACGGAAAGAATGATGCAGGATATATAATCGCGAACGGAGTTTATTTCTACAGGGTTCAGATAGATGATGATACACCGCTCTGGGGAAAAATTATTTTGATGCAATAATAATAAAATCTGATTATGAGAAAATACTTAATTATAATAATAGTTTTAGTTTTTGCGGCAACGGCAAACGCACAGCTTGGGTCTTATGCGGGAGCGTTTGCGAGAATAGGTTTTGGTGCAAGAGGGCTTTCGATGGGTAATGCGATGGTATCGGATGCATTCGGAGATGTGTCAGGATATTATAACCCGTCTCTGAGTGTTTTTCAGGAGCAGGGATTAGTGAATGTGGGTTATACGTTTATGTCATTCGACAGGAAACTGAACTTCGTTTCCTTCGCAAAGCAGTTTAAACTTTCAAACGGCAAGCAGACGGCAGGCATCAGTCTTTCGTGGCTGAATGCAGGAGTAAGTGACATCGACGGCAGGGATAATGACGGCAGGTCTCTGGGAATGCTTTCTACTTACGAGAATCAGATGATGCTGGGAATGGGATTTCAGTTATCCCCGCAGGTTTCGGCAGGTGTAGGGTTTAAGCTTTATATGGCAAAACTATACGAAGAAGTTACAACTACACAGGCAGCTCTCGATTTCGGTCTTACGTATCTTGCAACCAAAGATATAAGTATCGGCCTTGCAGTAAGGGATTTAGGCGCAAAGTACAAATGGGAAACTTCCAGTGTTTACGGAAACAACGGAACGGTAACGGAGAATAAATTCCCGACGGTAGTAGATGCAGGTGCATCTTACAACCTTCCGAAAAGCCTTGGAGTTGTGTCAATCGGAGTGGGTACCTTTATAAATCCGAAGTTTGAAACCAAGGATGAATTCGGCGTAATAACCAAAAGCGAGCAAAAGTATAATTTCACGTTAAGGTTCGGCGGTGAAGTAAACCTTAACGAATACGTAAAAGTAAGGGCGGGTGTCGACAGGATGGATTTAAGTTCGGATGACTTCTTCGGGAACATAAAACCCGGAGCAGGTATAGGAATATCCAAGGCATTCTCGAAAGGTGTAACGCTTGGAGTTGATTACAGCTTCCAGCTTGAGCCGTATTCACAAAAGCCGATGCAAAATATAGGAATTGCATTTAAGTTCAGATAATCATTTTATATTTTAATACATGAGAAAAATAAGTTTATTGTTATTAATGTTTGTCCTCTTTACAGGCATTTCTTACTCTCAGAATGACGGGGCAGCGAATACAGGTCTGTCATTCCTGAAACTGGGAATCGGAGCCAGGTCTATTGCGATGGGTGAAGCATTCAGTTCGCTTGTTGACGACGGGACGGCATTCATATACAATCCTGCTAGGATGAATGCATCAGAAAACGGAAACGTTACTGCGATGTTTAACAAAACAATGCTTGATATGACTACGAATTACGTCGGTGCAAAGTTCAGGATTAAGAAATTTGGTATAGGTCTCGGGCTATTAAAGACAACGATAAGTGATATCGAAGTAAGAAACACTCCGGGTGTACCGATAGATAAATTCAATGCGGATAACTTTTCAGGCGGCATAAGTTTGAGTTATGAAGCATACCAGAATCTTTCACTTGGCGTTACTGGAAAATTAATATACGAAAAGTTGTACATAGACGAAGCATCGGGCTTTGGAATGGATTTCGGAGCAAACTACATATATAAAAATTTATCGATAGCAGCTGTGGTATCGAACGTTGGTTCGATGAATCAGCTTAAGACAGAAGAAACTAAAATGCCTGCATCATTAAGGTTCGGTGCAAGTTATTTATACAAGAAAGACAATTTAAGCATTACGGGTGCAGTGGATGCATTTAAAGTTATTGACGGCGGAAGTTTTCACGGACACTTTGGTGCAGAGGGTGGTTACAAGGATTTTATATTCCTTCGTGCAGGTTATCAGACTGGTTATGACAATAAAGGGTTTACAGCGGGACTGGGTCTGAAGTACAGGACATTAACCCTGGATTATGCCTTACAGCCTTATTCAACAGGATTCGGCTCCGGTAACTCACTATCACTTGGTTTTAATTTTTAGTTTCAATATATATGTTGAATGTCTTTCCTGAAGAATAAGACTGAATGATAAATATATTAAAATATTTTGACGAGAAAAAGAATATGAAGAAAATCTATCTTTTTCTCGTTGTCTTTTTAATACTGATTAAAGTCCATTCTATAGTCACAACCGATATACAGCCCTGGGACGAGGGAATGTACACAACGCGTGTGCTTTCTATTAAAGAGTCAGGGGACATCATTGACCAGAGCCAGCATTCAGTTGGGAAGTTCTATTCAGGCTCGCATCCTCCTCTGTTAATATGGATGGGTTATTTAGCAACTTCGGTTTTCGGAATGAATAACGTAGTCCTGAAAGGTCTGATATTTATATTCAGTCTTGCAGTGTTATGGCTGCTGATGAAGATAGGAGCAAATGTTTATTCGCCGAGGGCGGGGATTATTGCCGCTATAATATTCTGCAGTAATCTGATATTCAATATATTCGGGAAGAGATTCCAGTTCGACATTCCATACACATTCCTTATACTTCTTTCGTTCTTATTTTTCCTGAAATATCTTGATACGGAAGAGAAGAAATACAACTATTACAGCGGGATTGTATTCGGGTTTTGCCTGATGATTAAAATCCTTGTGGGATTCTTTATTCCGATGGCAATCTTTATATGGTATATACTTTTCAGGAATAAGACTAAGTACACATTAAAAGACCTTGTTGTGCTAAGCGTTATTGGTATTGCGATTGCAGCGCCGTGGCACGCGTATATGTTCATAAAGTACGGCTGGGAATTCTTTAATTGGTTCTTCTTCTATCACATATACGAAAGAGCGTTGATAGGTGTTGAACACAACACTAAGGGCTCGGGGTATATTTACCATATAAATTATTTGCTTACAATACTTCCGTTTGGTGCGATAATACTGTTCGGTGCATTTAAGAAGTTGATGAATGTTAAGTCTTTAAAAGCCAAAGAAGCGTTTATACTTGTCTGGTTTCTGATTGGGTTTATAATCATAACTCTGTTCAAGACAAAGCTTGAAGTATACATACTTCTGATTCTGACACCGGGAGTATTCATTGCAGGAGCATATCTGGAATTGATGGATACATTATCAAAGAGAGAGAAACTGATGCTGCTTGCGATAACTTCCTTCAACATATTCTGGGCGGTGTTGAATTACTTCAGGATTGAGATGTCGTATCCTGTAAATTCAGAGACGCTGCCGAAAGTAATAATAGTATCATCTATCTGGTTTGTTATTTCGGGTGTAACAGTTTTCTTTTACATAAGGAAAGACTATTCAGTATCAAAGTTCTTTTATTCGTTTATTCTGATATTTCTGTTCTTCATCAACATTCTTTATGCAGTCAGGATTCCGTACTGGGAGAATTCATTCAGGATAACCGATGTACAGCACGAGATTGAAAACAGCGGGTACAGGAAACTGATATATGTCGGTTCAAACTACAGGCACAATCCGCAGTTCAGTTTCTACTTTGACGGGCTTGACCTTGGATGGACGAACACAAAATACGACTTCACATTTCTCGATACAAAAAACGGGATTGATTCTGTCAGGAAAATACTTGATAATGCAGGTGATAAAGTTAACGTAATAATAGAAAAGGATAAAATAAACCGCAGTGACTACTTTGAATCTAAACTTGTGGTTGATGATAAGTATAAATTAATCCTTAAATGCACAGGATATGAACTTTACAGAAAGTAAGTTTTTAGATTCCCCTCCTTGGAGGGGTACGGCGGAGCCGGGGGTGGGTTTTTACAAATGCTAATAGAATATTATAAATCACATTGGAAATAATTAAAACTGACATATTTAAATCAACAGAGTGGAATGATTTCCTGAATGCAAACTATAATCTGTTTTACGACAGGAAGTTTCTTGACTACAATAATGTCTTTAATAAAGATATTAAGTGGCATCATTTAATGTTCAAGGATAAAAATAAGATTCATGCGATTCTGAACGGCAATGAAAGAACAGATAAGGACGGCAAAATTTATGTATCCTGTGATGGTGTCAGCTTTGGCGGGTTTATATTCAGCGAAAAGGTTAAAATCTCTGAGATGATTGAAATCCTTAAAGAATTCAAAAAGTATCTGAAGGAAAACGGATTTGTTAAATGTATTTTGAGAAATCCTCCTAATCTTTATCAGTCAAAGTTTAATGAAGAGTATGAATATGCGATGCTGCTTGAAGGTTTTCAGGTTAACAAGTATGCGATTACAAACATAATAGATTTAAACCTCTTTGAGTTTGAAAAACTTAAGAATCCAAAGAAGCGCTCAATACAGAAATCGGCAAGGAATATTGAAGTTGAATTAATCGATAATGCCGTTACCGAAAGCAGCCTGAAAGAATTTTATGACATACTGTTTAATAACCGTGAACTGAAGAATGTTACACCAACACATTCATTACAGGAACTGGTCTTTCTGAAGAATAATCTTCCTGAGAGGATAATATTATTCTCTGCGAAAATTGACCACAAAATAGTGGGTGTATGCACATTATTCCTTGTGAAGAAAGATGTGGTTCTGAACTTCTACCTTGCGGCAGATGAAGAACATAAGAAAGACAGGGTGTCGGATTATTTGCTTTATAATTCAATAGAGTGGTCGAAGAAGAATAAATACCGTTTGTACGATATCGGAACTTCAAACATAGGCAATGTACTGCTTCAGGGGTTGTTCGATTTCAAGAAGAAGTTTATGGCAGACGGTTTCCTGAGAAAAAGTTATTCAATTAATCTTTAATTATATAATATGAGTATTAAAAACAAAAGAATCTTACTGACAGGCGGAGGTGGTTTTATAGGCAGCAGGCTGGCGGAACTGCTTAGCAAGGATAACGAACTTTTAATCTATGATATTTTTAAACGTGATTCATTGAAGTATAAGAAAATCACAAAAGGTAATGTAAAGATTATAAACGGTGACGTAACCGACTTTGAACCTTTCAAAAAGGCAACAGAAGACTTTAAGCCGCAGGTGGCGCTTCACCTTGCCGCTATTGCGGGTGTTGATACTGTTATAAACAACCCCGTAAAGACACTTGAAGTAAACATACTCGGTACGTTTAACTTTGTAAGAGCACTCGAGAAATACAGCAGTAAGCTGGAAAGAGTTGTTAACTTTTCAACGAGTGAAGTACTCGGCGCTTATTCTTATAAGTCATCGGAGAAATCATCAACTAACCTTGCACCGGTTGGTGAAGGGCGCTGGACTTATTCAATCAGCAAGGTAACGGGCGAGCATTTACTCTACAGTTATTTTAAGACAAGAGGATATCCTGCGTTGTCGATAAGACCGTTTAATATATACGGACCCGGGCAGATTGGTGAAGGAGCAATACAGATATTCATTAAGAATGCAGTTCTGAACAAGAACATAGAAATACACGGAGTAGGAGACCAGATTCGTTCGTGGTGTTACATTGATGATATGATTAACGGAACGATGCTTTGTCTGACTAATAAGAAAGCAATCGGAGAGATATTCAACATTGGTAATCCGAGAGGAACGGTAACAATCACATCACTTGCTGAAAAGATACTTTCGCTCTGCAAGACAAAATCGAAGTTGAAATATGTACCAAAGAACTATGTAGATGTTGAGCTCAGAATACCGAGCATTGAGAAAGCAGAAAAATTACTGGGATTTGTACCGAAGGTAAGTCTTGACGAAGGAATAATAGAAACTTTCAAATGGTATAAAAAACATTTTAACAAATGAAATACTTTGTACTGGCATTCGGCGAAATGAGTTTAAGGTCTGTGGGTGATTTAATCAGCATGGGCAGTGTACCTGCTTTTGTGATTACTCATAAAAGTTATTTGTATGATGAGTATAAAGAAAAGTTCTACGATAAACTTGAAGAACTATGCAGTGCAAACAACGTTGAGTTACTGAAGACCGATAAGGTAACAGAGTTAAAGGACAGAATAAAAGAAACAGAAGTAGGGATATGTGCAGGATTTATGGAAATAATAAAGAATGATGTGTTTGATGCACCGAAGTTCGGAATACTGAACCTGCATTGCGGTGAATTGCCAGAATACAGGGGACGTGCGCCGATATCGCGGACTATAATTGACGGAAGAGATTCGCTGTTTATGACGCTGCATAAAGTTGATGAGGGAGTTGACTCGGGAGATGTATTGCTCGAGAAAGCTCTGTTCATAGAAGAAGATGACGATGTTAACACATTGTATTATAAATGTTCAATCAACAGCGCATCGATAATACGTGACGGACTTGAAATGCTCAGGACAAACAAAGCAGATTCATTCAGGAAACAGGAAATATCAGAAAAGAATAAACCGCATAAGAAGATAACAGATGAAGAGAGGAAGATCGACTGGCAGGTAAGCGTAAAGCATATATTCAATAAAATCAGGGCATTGACAATTCCGTACCCTGCGGCATTTACTCATTTAAACGGAGTGCAGTACAATTTCTTAAAAGCAAAGCCTGTGTATTCGAGTAACATATCCGATAAGTTTGGTATTATTTATGAGGTTCATACTGATTTTATACTTATAAACTGTAAGAACGGAATACTTATGGTTTATGACATAAGAGACAAGGATATGGAAATAGCAGAAATCAAATCAACATTCAAAGAAGGAGACATTTTTAATTGAAAATAACAGACGGACATATACATATCGGACAATGGAGTGATGTATTTTTAAATTACAACTCAACCATTGAAGAAGCAGTAACAGTGATGAAGGAATCGGGAGTGAGTTCTGCTATAGCGCTTCCCTGTGATACGTTTGAGAATGAGAAGTTGCTTAAGGATATATTATCTGTAAAGGATTTTGTGTTTCACTTTGCTGCATGGATTAATCCGGGAGATAAAACACTCGATAAGTTTTTGGGAGAAAATTCAAAGCATATAAAGTGTCTTAAGTTCCATCCGTCTTTTCAGAGAAAGAATGTACTTGACGAAAGTTTCCAGAAGTACTTTGATTATGCAGAAGAACTGAAGATACCCGTAATAATTCATTGCGGAAGGTGGAAAGAGATTGCGAGTTTTGATTTCCCGATAGCACTGGCAAAGCAAAGACCCGGATTAAACATAATACTTGCGCACTTAGGCGGTGACCAGCCATCGCTATGTACTTCCTGTGCGACGAGTGTAAAGGAAAGCGGAGCTGATAATCTGTACCTCGGAACGGAATCAGTAAGAGAGTTTTACTTTGTTAATGAAGTAGTCAAGACAGTCGGTGCCGGGAAGGTTATATTCGGAAGCGATTATAATCTTGGCTTGCCTAAAATGTACATACCTATAGTTGAAAGTCTGAAGATATCCCAGGAAGAAAAGGAATTAATATTCTCCGGAAATGTATCGAGACTGCTGAACATTGAGTAAGAACATATTACATATTGCACCACAGAACTTTGCAGGAATGCCTTTCGACTTTATGAAGATGCAGACAGAGGCAGGTTATAAATCACGTCTGGTTACAATGTTTCAGAACACATTAAACTTCGAAGAAGACTTATCGCTTGGTTTTAAACTTCCAGTAAGCAATGCCGCGAAGAAATGGCGTGATTCAAAGATGACAGGTTTGAAATACTATGAACCTAAGAACATACTTGAGAGTACGTACTTTAAACTTCGTGATTTTAAGAACAGTCCGAAGATAAACAGTTTTATAGACGAGCATAAGTTATACGATTACGATGTTTATCACTTTGACGGTGGGATGGACTTCTATCGTGACCTGCGGTTTGCGAAAGAACTAAAACGCAGAGGCAAAAAGATTGTGTGTTGTTATTTCGGAAGTGATTTAAGGAGCAGGGGAGTGTTTAAGGAACTTGACGAAATGAGTGACCTGAACCTTACTGTAGAATATGACCATTTACAGCTTCACAAGAAGGTACATTATCTTTTCTTCCCGTTCGATGTGAAGAAGGTGGAGTATAAGTATGCTCAGTCGGACAGAGTAAAGATAATACACTCACCTACGAACCGCTTGTACAAAGGAACGGACAAGATACTTGCAGTTATAGATGAACTGAAGAAGTCTTATGATTTCGATTTCATACTTGCAGAACATATACCGAGAGAGAAGTTACTTGAGATGAAAAGGGAGTGCAATCTGTCCATTGACCAGGTAGGCGGTGAGTTAGGCGGTTCAGGGTACGGTAGAAACTCAATAGAGAACCTTGCAATGGGATTGCCGACGATAACCGAGTTCTTTGGTGAGTATCTGGATTTTCTTCCCGAGAATCCTTTTATAACGTGTGATATACATAATCTTAAGGATACAATAATAAGGTTTGTGAAGAATGCTGATATGTTAAAAGAGTTTTCGGAGAATGGAAGGAAATGGGTTGAGAAATATCATTCATATGAGGCAGTGAACAAAAGAGTTGAAGAACTTTATACGGAGTACGGCATTTGAGTAACATGCACATAAAGGATTTATTCTCTCAGACAACTATATATGGTGTAGGATTGCTTGCAAACAAAGCAATATCCTTTGTGCTGCTGCCTTTGTACACTTATTATTTCTCGCCTGCTGAATTAGGAGCGTATAATATTGTGCAGTCAATCTGGCTGTTCGTAATACTGTTCTATCTTTACGGGCAGGAGACATCTTTCATAAAGATATTCATTGACGGAAAGAATGACGAAGAGAAGGCAGAAGTTTATTCAACAACACTGATAATGCTGTCTGTTACTTCTTTGTTGTTCTCAGGTCTGTTTTACTTTCTTGCAGGACCGATTACAAATTTATTACACTTTGAAGACCCGGTGAAGGGTGTGAAGTACCTTAAAATACTTTCACTGTTATTGTTCACTGATACAATGTTCCGTTTTCCTTTACTGCTGCTGCGTGCAGAGCTGAAAGCCAATAAGTATTTACTGCTTACTATATTATCTTTGTGTGTAAACGTAGTACTGAACTTTGTACTTATTATAAATTATCATTATGGTGTAGAAGCAATATTCTACAGTTATATAGCATCAGTCGTAGTTACTTTTATCGCAGGACTGCTGATGACTAGGAAGTACTTTGGTTTAAAGTTTTCGTTTGAAAGAGCAAAGCAGATGGTACAGTACGGCAACAAGTTTATATTCGTCGGTGCATTTATTTTACTGATTGATGTATCGGACAGATTCTTCCTGAAATATTTCTTTAACGAGGAGGTAGTCGGAATATATAGTGCCAATTACAGACTTGCGTCTGTAATGTCACTGCTGATAGCTGCTTTCAGGTTTTCGTGGACACCATATTTTTTAAACCTTGAGAAGAATCCAGAGAACAAGAAAATCATTTCGCAGATATTTACGTATTTAGTCTTCACAGGATTATTCTTATTCCTTGCGTTTGCATTGTTTACTGAGCCGATAGTAAAGTTATCGTTCGGAAAGTTCTCATTGCTTGACCCAAGGTATCAGTCAGGACTGATAATCATACCTTATGTACTGCTTGCTTATTTATTTTCAGGGTTGTACTCGGCATTAAGCGTTGCTTCATTCTACGCGAATAAAACAAAAGAACTTTTTTATGTATCGGCATTAGGATTATTAATCAACACTGTTTGCAATTTTGTATTAATAACAAAATACGGAATCCTTGGAGCTTCAGTATCTACAATGGTTACGTACTTCTTCATGATGATATACATTTATTCGCGGTCACAAAAGATTTATAAAATAGATTTTGAATTACGAAAAATATTTTCACTCTTCATATTTACGCTTATCATTTATGTACTTTCAGTCATTGTAAAACAAACAGTGAATGAAGTGTATTTTATCATAATTTCCATCATCATCCTAACATTTTTTCTTATATTCTCAAAAATAATTAAGATCTATAATATAAGTACAGTAAAATCAATACTTACAAGGCAGACCTAAAGTATAACTTTATTCATTTTTCTCTTGACATTTAATTATAACATAGTTATGTTTGTAATAGATGGATGAGATAAAATAAGAATTACCCTTTCTTATTTAAAACCAATCCGGTTGCCGCCAAAAGCCAACCGGATTTTTTTATTCCCTAACCTAACTACATACTTAAACACTTTTGTTTAGATGTACATACCTTTTAAAAAGATATAATGCGGCGAGGAAAATTTAATGCTAATTTAAAATATTCAGTTGATGAAATCCAAAGATTCATATTTATCGTTTGCAGCAAACGCAAAATTAGTTTATTATGAATATGTATGATAAACCTTCTGATAAGGCAGTATTATTCTAATAATGCACAGAGCAGTCAATCTAGGCAGCTTAATCAGGTATCCAGGTCGTTTGTAAGTGGTAATAATGCTTTATATTATATAATGGAAGTATGGATGTTAAAATCTGATATCGCGGTTAAAGGGCATTTATAGATAAGCCATATTGAAATGAAGTCATAATGGAGGTATAATGGACTCATAACGAAGTCATAATGGAGTCATAATGCACTCAAGAAGAAAAAAAGACCATCGATTAGGCATTTTGGGGTAAAAAGTGGATATGAAGTGTGACGCAGAATATTAGAAAAGGAGAGCAATTATTCTGAATACCGAGAACTGACAAATAATTCAATTTATTTACATATCCGTCAATAATTTCTCAAAATTGTCATTATTATTGAAGTATTTGTCATTAAGAAAAACAAAATAGTGCAATTATAGGCTATAATTTCTGGCACGGAGTTTGATAGTATAAGGAGAGTAATATTGAAAATTAAAATTAAAAAAAATTAAACATAGGAGATAAAGAAATGAACTTAATCAAATTTAAAAGAGAAGGTGATATATTTAACGATGCATTCAAGTCGATACTTGATTCGCCGTTATTCAGCACAGAAGTCAGCGATAAGACTTGTTGCAAACCAAGGACAAGGATAACCGAGGACAAACAGAATTTCTACATTAATCTTGAGATGCCGGGTGTTCCGAAAGAAAACGTAAAGATTGAAGTTGAGAACAACCTGTTGTCAATAAAAGGTGAAAAGAAAGTTGAGAACAAGACTGAAGACACGAACTTAGTATTGAACGAAATCGTTTATGGTGAGTTTAGCAGGACCTTCAATCTCTCAAAAGATATTAAGGTAGATTCAATTGAAGCAGAATTTAAAGACGGTTTACTTATAGTCAGCTTACCAAAAGTTGAAGAAGTAAAGCCGGTAGTTAAAGAAATAAAAGTTAAATAAGTTCACAAACAAACGTCTAATTAACAAGAAACTACCTGCATTAGACGGCAGGTAGTTTTATTAAAAAAAGAAAGTGAGTGTATAAAGAATGGGAAAAATAATTGGAATCGACTTAGGAACTACCAACTCGTGCGTATCAGTTATGGAAGGTAACGACCCGGTCGTCATACCTAATTCAGATGGTATGAGAACTACTCCGTCAGTAGTGGCTTTTTCAAAGACGGGAGAAAGACTTGTCGGTGATGCAGCAAAGCGTCAGGCAGTTACAAATCCGACAAACACAATCTTCTCAATAAAGAGATTTATGGGAAGAAGATTCGATGAAGTATCTTCGGAAATTACAGAAGTACCTTATAAAGTAATTAAAGGTGATAACGATGTAGCACGTGTTGAGATTGAAGACAAATCAACAAATCAGAGAAGAGTATATTCTCCACCTGAGATATCGGCAATGGTACTGCAGAAGATGAAGAAGACAGCAGAAGATTATCTCGGACAGCCAGTAACAGAGGCCGTTATAACAGTTCCTGCTTATTTTAATGATGCACAGAGACAGGCAACGAAGGATGCAGGTAAGATTGCAGGACTTGATGTAAAGAGAATAATAAATGAACCAACAGCAGCAGCACTGGCATATGGACTGGACAAGAGCAAGAAGAATCATAAAGTTGCAGTGTATGACTTAGGCGGCGGTACGTTTGATATATCGATACTTGAACTTGGTGACGGTGTTTTTGAAGTGAAGTCGACAAACGGTGACGGACACTTAGGTGGTGATGACTTTGACCAGAGACTTATGGATTATCTTGCAGACGAATTCCAGAAGAAGGAAGGTGTTGATTTAAGAAAAGACCCGATGGCATTACAAAGGTTAAAAGAAGCTGCTGAGAATGCAAAGAAGCAACTATCAACGACTCCTCAGACTGAAGTTAATTTACCATACATTACAGCTTCGGCAGAAGGTCCAAAGTTTTTAGTTGAAACTATTACCAGAGCAAAGTTTGAATCATTAGTCAGCGACCTTATTGCAAGAACAGTAGGACCATGTGAGAAAGCAATCCTGGATTCAGGATTAAGCATAAGCGAGATTGATGAAGTAATACTTGTTGGCGGTTCTACACGTATACCTGCAGTACAGGAAACTGTAAAGCGCGTATTCGGAAGAGAGCCCCACAAAGGTGTAAACCCTGATGAAGTTGTGGCAATAGGTGCAGCAATACAGGGTGGTGTATTAGCAGGTGACGTAACCGATGTTCTGTTACTCGACGTAACACCTTTATCGCTTGGTATTGAAACACTTGGCGGTGTAATGACAAAGCTTATTGAAGCCAACACGACTATTCCGTCGAAGAAGTCACAGACATTCTCGACAGCAGCAGACAACCAACCTGCAGTAGAGATTCACGTACTTCAGGGCGAAAGACCGATGGCAGTAGATAACAGAACTCTTGGAAGATTCCATTTAGACGGAATTCCACCTTCACCGCGCGGAGTACCGCAGATTGAAGTTACGTTCGACATCGATGCAAACGGAATACTTAATGTTGCAGCAAAAGACCTTGGAACCGGTAAATCACAGGATATAAAGATTACACATTCTTCAGGATTAACAGAGACAGAAATCGAAAAGATGAAGAAAGATGCAAAGGAACACGAAGCAGACGATAAGAAGAAGAAGGAAGCAATCGATTTAAAGAATCAGGCAGACTCGATGATATTCCAGGGTGAAAAACAGCTGAAAGAATTCGAAGGCAAACTTGACCAGGATGCGCGTGGAAAAATTCAGGCAGCAATCGACAGATTAAAAGAAGCAAGCAAGACAGATAACGCAACGGAATTGAAATCTGCTATTGATGATTACAACACAGTCTGGAACGAAGCATCATCAAAGATGTATTCACAGGCAAAGGAACAACCTGGTGCAGGTGCAAACCCAGGAGCAGGTGCTGAGCAAAATACGGCAGGTGCAGGCGAACCGAAGAAAGATGACAATGTAGAGAATGCCGACTTTGAAGTAGTTGATGATAAGAAATAAGAGAGAGACTTGTGGTTTATCCATAAGTATTTAAATATAACAGAAAAGGGAACAAGTGATTGTTCCCTTTTTGTTTAACAAAAACTTTTAAAGTTATTTGTTCAGCAGCAAATCATTCAGGCTGGAATATTTTGATATATAATCTCCATGACTTCTGTTAATAACTTCCCAGGCCTCTTCTCTGCCGTATACGTGAGTGATTTCACAGATACGTTTCTCAGCACCGGGAGCTTCTTTATAAGTAAGGAAGTAATGTTTAATTCTGTTTATTAATGAAGCGGGCATATCGGAAATATCATCCCATTGACCGAAGATATTATCCTTGTGCATAACTGCAATAATTTTATCATCAGCTTCGTTACCGTCAATCATTCTGAGTCCGCCGATAGGAACTGCGTTTAAAAGTATGTCGTTATGAGTAATAACTTTTTCAGTGATAACACAAATATCGAGAGGGTCACCGTCTCCTTTGATACCTTTACGTCCTGTTTTGCTTTCACAATATTCGGCAACCTTTTCGCCGCAATATGTCTGCGGAATAAGTCCATAAGGGGTAGGGCAGACGTTTGAATAAAGCTGAGGTCTGTCGATTGTCAGGTAACCGCTTTGCTTATCGAGTTCATATTTAAGAGTATCCGTCGGTACTATTTCAATATAAGCAGTTAATAATGCAGGCGAGTTCTTACCGATATGAACGCCATGCCACGGATGTGCTTTCAGAATAGGTCTTACATCATTCCAGAAACTTTCGATATTTTTTCTATCCATTATTTATTTTGATATATAGTTTAATGATTTTTTAATAATGTCTTCAGTTGTTAATGTTAAATCCGAATTCTCTTTCAAAACTTCCCTTATAATTTTTTCTGCGTCACTTCTCTGATACCCAAGGTTTAACAGAGCATTCAAGGCATCGAAGCGTGACTGATCGTTACCCGAAAGGTTTTCTATTCTCCTCATTGAATCCGATTGAACATCATCTGAAATCTTGAATATTTTATCTCTTAATGCCAGAGATATCATCTCTATTTTCTTAGGCCCGATACCCGGTATTTTAACAGCAGAGAAAGATGTTTTGTTGTTTATAAGTCCGATAATTTCTTCAAATGTCGCGTAATAAAGGATTGTGTTAGCCGTCTTTGCGCTGATTCCACTGACGGATATGAGCATTTTAAAAATCTCTTTTTCTTTCTCATCATAAAAACCGTAGAGGTTCAAAGCATTCTCTTTAACGTCCAGATAAGTAATTAAAGAAAACTCCTTGTTTACTTCGGGTATATTTTCAAGTATTCTCTTTGACACAAAGACACTATAACCCACTCCGTTAACATCCAGAACTATTTCATTCCTGTGTCTGTGTTTAAGTATTCCGTTTAAGTATGAAATCATGTTTGTCTCCTGTAAATTTTATCCGGATTCTTTTCGATGAATTCTTTCCAGTTTGTTTTCTTTGCTTTAGCACTATAGATTACTTTATTATTTCCGTTATAATGGTGACAGAGTGAGATTGCAAGAGCATCTGAAGAATCGTTCAGGATTTTATTAACTTTAATAGAAAGAATGTTTTTAATGTAAGTCTGAACAGTATATTTATTGGAAGAGCCGTTACCTGTAACTGATTTTTTAATCTCGCGAGGAGAGTATTCAAAGACATCAACCCCTGAATTCATTGAAGCAACCATTATAACTCCGCGCACCTGTCCGAGTTTAAGAGTAGACTGAATATTTTTACCGAAGAATGCAGTTTCGAGAGCGAGCTGGTCAGGTTTAAAGAGATTAATTTTTTTAGTACAGAAATCGTAGATAGTTTTAAGTCTGACGGGCATCGGAGTTTTAGAACTCATAAGAAGAGCATCGTAGTCCAGGACTTTAAAAACTCCGTTTATGGATTCAATAACCCCGACACCAGTAACAACAGAGCCGGGGTCAATGCCGATAATTTTCATATCAAACTATAAGTCTGCGTTAGTAAATAAGTTTTGTACATCATCATACTCTTCAACGGTTTCAAGAAACCTGATAACAGAAGCAGCTTTTTCTTCGTCCAGTGTAATAAGTTCTTTCGGTATATACTGCATATTAGCGGATTCCAGTTTATATCCTTTTTCTTCCATACTTTTACGAACAGTTTCCAGGTTCTCAATCGGACAGATAATTTCAAAATGCTCTTCTTCGGTCTTTAAATCATCAGCCCCTAAATCAAGAATAACTTCCATAACGTCGTCCTCGGTATGAGTACCTTTTTCGATTGTAACAACACCTTTACGTTCAAACATCCAGGAAACCGAACCTGCGTCACCCATATTACCGTTATTCTTAGAAACTATATGGCGCAATTCAGCGATAGTTCTGTTTCTGTTATCGGTAACACTCTGAATAATTACGGCAACTCCGTGCGGAGCATAAGCCTCATAAGTGATTTCCGTATACATAACGCCTTCAAGTTCACCAGTACCTTTTTTAACAGCACGGGTAATATTATCCTGCGGCATATTGCTTGACTTTGCATTCTGAATAGCTAGTCTTAAGCGCGGATTACCTACAGGGTCACCGCCGCCGTCACGTGCAGCGATTGTAATTTCCTTAATAATACGTGTAAAAACTTTACCACGGGCTGAATCAGTCGCGGCTTTCTTTCTTTTTATGGTTGCCCATTTAGAGTGTCCAGACATAACATTTAAAATAAATTATTTAAAACTATTAGTGAATTTTAATATCTTTAATAACAAACTTTGTATAACCATTTTTGAAACTCTTATCTATAGAATAACAGATATCGCATACGGAATCTTTTCCAATTTTTCCGTACAGATCTTTTGAATTATAATATATTGCATTCCATACCTTTTCATTTATACCGTCGCTGATTTTGAAAATATGTGCATCAGTCTTTGTGTATTTCACATCATCCACAATCTTAACATTCTTTGTCATAAACACAGGCTGAGGATTTCCCGGGCCGAAAGGTTCAAAGAAAGAAATTATCTTTGAGAATGTAGGAGTAATCTCATCGAATCCGATTTCAAGGTCGACTTCAACTTCAGGCTGAAGTTCATCATTTACAAGTTCAACGTTTGAAATATTATTAAACATTAACCTGAACTCATCAATATTCTCAACTTCGATTTCGAGACCAGCTGCGTGGCAGTGTCCGCCGTACTGAATCAGCAAATGCTCACACTTTTTGAGAGCTTCATACACATTAAAACCATTAATACTTCTGGCAGAACCTTTAGCAGAACCGTTAGTAGACGTTAAAACAACTGCAGGACGATTGTATTTTTCAACGAGCCTTGCAGCAACTATACTTATAACTCCCGGATGCCATTCGCTGTTGTGAAGTACGATACAATTTTCATTTGCTTCCTTGTAGTTGTTTTCATACAGTTCGAATGCATTCTTAGTAATCGTTTTATCAATTTCACGTCTTATTGCATTTTCGTCGTCTAATATAGTAGCAAGTTCAACGAGCATGGAATCATCTTCGCTCGTAAGCAGGTCAACTGCACGGCTTGCTTCACCTAAACGACCGACTGCATTAATTCTCGGTGCCAGTGAAAAAACAATGTTGGAAGTATTAACTTTGCTTTCCTTAATACCAATCTTTTCAATCAAAGCTCTGATAGAATGTCTCGGATTAGTGTTAATTTTATTAAAGCCTTCGTTAACCAGGATTCTGTTCTCATCGATAATAGGAACAATATCGGATGAAGTTGCAATAGCTACAAAGTCCAGCAGTGAGTATGCAAATGCTTCATCATTCTTGATTTTGCAGACAGACTGAATAAGTTTATAAGCAACACCTGTTCCGCATAGATGCTTGAAAGGGTAGTTACAGCCAGGCTGGATAGGGTCCATAATAGCAAACGCAGCCGGTAATTTATCAGGCGGCTGATGGTGATCGCAGATGATAATCTTAATGCCTTTTTCATTTGCATAGTCAACAGTATTAAAAGCCGTGATACCGCAATCGATAGCGACTAAAAGTTTAATACCCTGTTCGTGTGCTTCATCGATTGCACACTTTGACAGACCATATTCCTGATTTATGCGGTTTGGGATAAAGACAGATACTTCAACCCCGAAGTGTTTTAAGAACAAGGAGAACATAGAAGCACCGATAATACCGTCAACGTCATAATCACCAAGGACCATAACTTTTTCTTTTGCTTCAATGCATTCGAGAATACTCTGAGTTGCAATATCGCAACCTTTCATCAGAAGCGGCTCATAGAGCTTATCTAAAGTAGGCTTAAAGAATTTAAAGACTTTTGAATAATCTGTAACACCCCTCATGTAGAGGAGTTTTGCTACTGATTCCGGAATTTTAATCTTTCCGTTAAGATTACGCACTTCATTGATAAAAGTATCAAATTGGGCGTGACCCTTCCCCCCGTTTTCCGGGATTGGGTTTTTGAATTTCCAAAGTTTTTCCAATTTTTCTCATATTAATATTTTAGTGCTCAAAGGGGGACTCGAACCCCCACCTGAATACTCAGACTGCACCCTGAATGCAGCGCGTCTACCAATTCCGCCATTTGAGCTAATAAGGAATATAATATTCCTATTAAAAGAAATTATGAAATAAGGCACGCAAATTCAATTTAAAAAATTATCCCAAAAGTTGAAAAACAAACAAAAAAGAGGGCTTTTAAATACTGTGTATGATAAGGGTAGTGATGAGTTACTTCGAAGTTGATTTTCTGCCAGACAGCAGAACAAAAGCCAGTCCCGATAATCCGATAAGCGAGCCGAAAACAAAAGTTGCTTTAAACCCGGAAAGGATAGTATTCATATCAATACCGTTCTGTAATGGATTTTTCTGAGGAACGAAGTAAGAAAAGATTGCTCCGAATATCACAACTCCGAAAGCCGAACCTAAACGGATGGAGGTTGTCATAAAACTTGAAACAATTCCTTTCTGCTCCAGCGGTGCTGAAGTCATAATCTTATTTGTGTTGGAAGGTATGAAGAATCCGATTGCAAACCCATACAGAGAGAGTATGAGAATTATAAAAATGATATTCATATC